>Ga0315914_1001907_pt1 | contig 31809 bp, 11 predicted proteins | sample MpolenodulesMG_FD_203920 | JGI IMG/M metagenome (GOLD analysis project Ga0315914, IMG submission 203920) | Medicago polymorpha root nodule microbial communities from Los Angeles, California, United States - elongated nodules | ecosystem: Host-associated > Plants > Roots > Nodule | place: USA...
TCCATTAAACAGACTAACTATTCTAGGGACTTTATTATTTTGAAACAAAACAAAATCAATAAAGAAATGCCTTATTATTTATATATTCACAATATATATTTATATCAATATCATGATACAAAGCCATATATTCACAATATATATTTATATCAATATCATGATACAAAGCCAAACCCAATCAATATAGATTGGCTATTAGGGCTTACTCCAACAATCTTCACCCGTTCACCAAATTTCACCAAGTACACAATTTACCAAGTTCACCAATGCACATAAAACACCAAGGTTCACCAAGCACATAATCAAATATGACGCATTTAACAACTTCACCAAATGTATGCAATGAGCCTAAACACGACTCTATATGCCAAGCTTTCTAACCCTTTACTTTTATATCGTCAAACTTACAAAAATAAGTAATGCGAATTATTTGGACGAAACGATAATCCATGTGGATACGATACTCTACTTATCACTTTATTACTTGATAAACGATTTGGTACACTTGTCATAGCTGACCATCAAGTGTCAACGCAAATAGAGTTGTTGAGAAGCTTTGATCAAGAACATTGGCCCTTTGCCTGATATGGATAAATCCGTTGGAAAGTCCTTTGAATTTCCTTTGTTGAAAGAAGAAGTATATGTTGCATTCTCTTTGTTCTTTATGTCCTTTGTCTAGTTGCACACATAGACAAAAGAATTGCTCTATCAGATACTATGATAGAGACAACTCACAGAATAAGACAAAAACTTACGTGGATTCTGGGTCCCTCAGATCCAAATATGTCAGTCAGATTATGTCTCTCATGTCCTTCACAAAATCTGTTGAGATCACTCTCCGGCTTCTGTGAGGGATCCTTCTTCTAAGGACGTTGACTTCTGGTTGACCTTCCTTTGGATCTTCCACCATAGTATTCTAAGCTTCCCAAATCCCTTTTTTATGCTCTTCAAATGTCCTTTCTTCATTATAGGTAGATTCTGCGCACTTGAACATATGTTAGTATTCCAATTGTTCTTCAATACTTTGTTATCATCAAAACCCTAGAGAAATTGTATGAACCATTCTTATTCTAACAACGGCAGTTAACTGCCACTAGGAAAGAGCAAACAACTATTAACTGCCGTTGGGAGCATTTTAGTCTATTTTTGGTGCGAGAATGCTAGCGTTAAGAGCAATTTTCGATTTTATGCACACCCCTACATGCAACTTGATGTGTATTTTCCTAACTGAGGCAACAGACGAAGCTATGAATGACGATGCACATCCATCACTATATAACACGTATAGGTCGAAATTTGTAGAATTGATTATAATTTGTGCTCTTAAAGTTTCGAACAAATTATTGGGACTAAACCTTAAGAAATTTAAACTGCACAGGTTTATGTATTCATTCTAAATATGCATAGTATGCATAGTTGTTTTCTATATATTTTGGATACAACTCCTAAAGTTGTTTTAGATTTTGTAATCAGTATATATGCCTGCCATTTTTTGGTTAACATAACCCTTTTTCCTTTTCGGTAGTGATATTTATACTACTATTTATGATCATTATTGTGACAAATTTCCTTTTCTCTTTTATTATGGATTAAAAACATTAGAGAAATAAAAGGGAAGAAGGTAAATAAGAATAGTGTAATATGAAAGAGAGTTGTCAAAAAGTTATCGCTAAATGGTTATGCAAATATCATTTCTCTACCTAAACATATCAACAACCAAATCTTATCCCGCTATAAAATAGCTACATGGATCAAATTACACTATAATGTTTATTTTTGAATTATGCTCTTCTCCCAGGCAGTTTCGCTCGCGCCCAGCTGAAATACCTAAACTACCCCTGCGTTAGTTAACTAACGCAAGTGTAAAAATTTGCGCAAGTTAAGTCATGCAGCGTGAGTTAAGTCACGCAGAGTGACTTCACTCACTTTTTTTAATTTATTTACTATATTGAAATTATTTTATTTACTTTATTCTAATTCATTTATTTTCTAAATTATTTATTTACTTTATTCTAATTTATTTATGCACTTAAAATAAATATTTATTCAAATTTATTCATTAAATAAATACAAATATAAATAAAAAGAAATGAATTAAATTAATATTTATTCGGTTCTATTCATTAAATACAAAATCAGAAAATAAAAGCAAATATAAATAAAAAGAAATTAACAAAATTAATACATATAACAATATTTCATTTTATTAATAGAATTCGTACAATAATTGATACATTTATTCGAATTCACTAAATCTACTTATTTTCTTTTTACCCTCTTGGGGTAAATAGTGATCAGTCATGGGGTAAATAGTGAGCAGCCTTCTTGGAGGAAATACATCATCAACCTTTGGGCTAAATCTAAATCTGGTTCTTTTTATACCCCAAGAAGATTCTTTTTACCCACGGTAAAAAGAAGCAAATTTAATTTTATCCCAAGAGTTGATCACTTCCTCCAAATTTGGCTATTGACCATTTACCTCAAAACTGACCACCATTTGCCGCAAGTGACTAGAGACCTGTTAAACCTATTAAAGGAAAGAATAATAGAGGGAGAGGGTGAGGAGGGAGAGAAAGTGATATGGTGTGAGGAAATAGGAAAGTATGGAGGGGTATTTATAGGTGGGAATGGTAGTATAGGTTATAACCATCATAAATGTGGTAAAAAAAACGTGTAGAAGTTGTAAAAAACGTGTAGATTGAAGGTTGAAAACCTAACCACCATCCAAAAAACGTTTGTTCATGAGCTCAGACCACCGGCCAACGTGCGTGAGTTAACTTGCATCGAGGCCAATGGTGCGTGACTTAAGTCACGCATAACTTATAAGGTGAGTGAGTTAAGTCACGCTGTGTGACTTAACTTACGCAAGGGTATAACTGGAAATCATGTCGGGCGTGAGCAAAATGTGCCGGGAGAAGAGCAGAATTCTTTATTTTTTTCCTAAACGTACTTTGTTTCGAAAATTTGACTGTGGCAGTCTTTTAATATTCCAAAAATATAGTTCCCGAAGAATAGAGTGGTGTTAATAGCAACACCATTAGAAATTTGTTTTAACTTGAATACAACTCAATTTTTTCACCAACCTTTCTCCAGTCAACACACTGCATTTGAATATCATTTTCACCAACCTTTCTCCAATCAACACACTCTGCATTTGAATATCACTGAGCAAAGATACAGAGATTTGTCTAAAATTCACATTATACAGTACAAGTGAGTACAAAAAACAAAATATTCAAAACTCAATCAGCATTTCGAATATGCTGTGAATACCATTCAGAAAGAAAATTGTGATATTCTATATACACAGCATACAACAGGGAATATAAAAATATTCAGAAAATGAAAATCCTAGATTAAATGTATATATTCTTGAGTTCAATTGCTCAAATCAGTGCTTAGTTGGATTTTGATTTAGTAAATCAAAGAGAAATGTGTCAAACATAAGCCCAAGAATGCTGTGTTGGATCAGTAACCTGCAAAATAGTCAATTAAACAACAATTAATCACTGCAATTTCGTCATAAAAAAATGGATGTGGTTAACTAGATGGCGGAACCATTATATAGAAGAGTTAAGTCTTACCCATTAACTGTCAGTAAAATGAAATGTACCATAACTAAAAACGTTTTGGATCTATCGTGTGATTGCATTCCACAAATTAAAAACATATTCACGTATCCCAATGCATCTCTATAAATATAATGGGAAAAAAATTTATTTTAAAAAATGTGTGGTTGTAATCAAAATTGAACTACAAACACTTTATCATAAAAGATTTTTTGAATTAATGTCATTGAATTCCATACTAGTTTTGTGTTATATTATAGTTATGTCATGTCCAGTCCTATAATTTTAAAAATTGAGTGTACCCCTCTGTCTATCTTGTATCTTATATCACATGATTGCATCTGTCTGCAAATTTTAATAGCAAAACAGAAGAATGAAATAAAAGGAGATCATTGATTTTCTTACCAACTCATACAATTACAATCAGTGTTGTCTTCAGTCCTAGCGTACATTCCGGTTAAGCAATCCTTGAAAAGATAAGTAAAGATCTTTGTTGTCTGACCCAAATATCTCATCTGCCTTTCTCAAAGTTTCCTAAAAGAGCACAAACCAACCAATTGAAACAATGATTAACTGCTTCGAAACAATTTTAGAATCTAGTACTTTGGCTCAATATATATTTACCTCTCTTGTTTGTTTCTGAGCATTCAATTCTTTTATGTTAGCAAGAAATGCACTGAATTGCTCATATGAAAGGCGGCTCCTGAAAAAGTGATACATTTAATTAATTCAATCGGTTTCTTAAATAAATTGAAGTTAAAATTTACTTGAAGCAAGGAGAAAGAAAGTACCTTGCTTGACGAAAAAACTCCTTTCCATCAATCTTTGGAGTTCGACCTAAACAATTTGTTTAAAGGCATGAGCGATGAACAACTAAAATAATGTAATGGTAAAACATGTTGTAGAGGTACATGCCCCCATTCTCATGCTTTACATAGAACAAAACCCTAACCAAAAACGTAACGTGGGTAACGTTCCAACAAATAATTCCAACACAAGGACATATCCTAGTAAGATGAAGAGAAAACGAGATTTTATAGCATATTAACAATGACAATGAATCTTAAAAACCTGGAATTGATCGTCCTCGAGGTGGAGAATTTGCTGCTGATGACTGTTGACTTGATGGATACCATGAAGAGAGAGATGACCGTCCATCATATGAGACTTTAGAGGGAGAGGTGGCACCAGATGTTTGGTTGGGTGATACAGCAGCAGAATATCCTCGAGGAGAACCTGCCGTTTTTGGAGTTGCAGTTGGTGTAAGACGTGGTGTGATATAAGGCGTCAAAGAAAACTTTTGTCCTGAATACCTGGGAGCTACAACACAAAAGAAAAAGAATGAGTGTGCATATACCATAAGATATTAAAACACCTGAAAGCTCTTTTTTTTCCCTAATTGAAGATAGTTCCAGATTTCCAGCTACATTTTTATTGAATCCATCTTCTGAACTATTATTTTTGCCTTATTTTAAGATAGAAAATTCCAAACTCTTTACTTTATAGTACAATACTCTGTTCCACGTTTTTTGTTTGATAAAATATTATTATATAAAATAATAAATTTCAATTGTCACTATATATAAGAATATTTGATAAGCATGCCAACGAAATATGACCAACGATTATATATGAGAGTCAAAAGGAGCCAGAACAGAATTCATTTCCAAAAATTTAGAAGTGTTAAGAGGTTATCTTTTTTTCACAATTAAGTTTGTTTGCGGGATAGAACTTATATCCAAGATCATAGTTTAATTCTAAAAGTGAACAACAGTACACCAAGGTTTACAATCAGTTACATATTTGGGAATCATCTACCTTCATCAATTGTTTTACCAACATCTGCAGAGCCACCGTATGAATGATGAGTTGTATAACCATTTCCATCATCATCTGTAAGCAATAACAAAAGAAATACACATAAACAACTAACTAACAAGGTTATGTATATAAAAATGAAATGATAATAATCAATAAGGTGAGAATTACCCTTTGGAACTGCTTGGTCACAGGTTCTAATATCAATGGTTTCAGCTTGCTGTCCCAAGTGTAATGAAAAAAACAGAAAAAACTTGTTTAGAAGAATGGTATTTATCATCTTTAGTACCAAAATCAATAGTGATGATGATAAATGTGACCAAATTAATCTATTGATGTCTTACAGGAGGATTGTCATCAGCTAGTGACCGCATCAGTTGTTTTTTGAATGTCTCCAACTATCAAACAAAAAGGAAAATGAAGTTGTCGGGTATACAGAAAAAAGTTATCAGGTACACAGAAAAAGAAATGTCAGGTACAAAAAAAATAAGTTATCACTACTAAAACATATACAAGAAAAAAGATACATGCAGATAAATAACACCATATTTGCAAACAAGAATACATATGTCAGTAGTTACGAGTGTAAGATCATAGAAGTGAAGAAAAAGATATATTAAACCTACTAAAGTCTAAACATAAATTAACTGATAATAGTGCATTCAAAAGTAATAATATGTGATCATTAAAATTGCAGTGAGAGGAGAAATGGTCTTCAGAACTTGTTTGTAATTGTTTATCACACCTAAGAAGTTTGTTTACATTATAAAAACACCGAAGTGCATGTATGTAAGAAATTCTATTCGTGAAAGGAATAGGGTGTAATTTTTAATAAGAGAAAAGAGGAAAGTGTAATTTGTGTGCAAAATAAATATGCACACTCAACAAAATCAGGATTATATATGTAATGTAACTGTGCACAGACAAAAATTGAATTGATAAGTTTGTAACGCATGTTACACACCCCTTAGGGTAAATTATGTTATAAAAATAATGTTTTAATAGAAAGGGACACACGAAGTTCAAGTATGACATAACAGTCCTCAACAAGGTTTGTGTTTAACTTCTTGTCCACCATGTCTGATGGAACTGACAAAAAATACACAGAAATATGGAGAATGAGATAGCTTCATTATTGCAAATGTGAAAGCCAAGGGCTGATACAATGTGAACCAGAGCTAAAAGCTCCTACCAGAAAAGATGCCTATCCTAACAAACTGTTTACAGAATATCAGAATGAATCCTGTATTCCTCTCTCCTCACAAGATATTAACTCATTCTCTAACCAACTTCCTAGATTCATGGTCCACATCACTAACGAACTCCCACTCCCCCTCCTCGATCCTTCTTTCTCTTTTCTGTGTAAGCTCTTTAAACACATGGCTTGGGCCTTGCATCAACAGCCACATAGTCATTGGGCCCAGGTGCTCTATCAATGTCACTCACAAGTCACAAATAATTCATACCCTTGTGTTCAAGAGAAATGCATCTTCCATCCATTGCTTAGTAATTACTTAAGCAAATAATAACCTATGCTTTCAAATAGTAATTATCAGTTTGTCTCAGATTCAACCTAATGAAGCATTTATCTTCACTAAATGAATATTGATAGAGTTATACCTCACCCCATGTGAAATCAATGAACTGTAATTGTCTTGCACACACCATCATTAAATATCTAAAATCAAAAAGAATTCTATGACAACTACTACTTCTACAAGCCATGATTGAGTTAAGCCTAAGGTGTAGTCTGCATAACAATCCTACCGGTTATAGCCATGTTATGGTACTTCTTACAAAATGTAATTAACGAACTTGGTTTTGTAAGGTTTCATTGTTGTTGGTTAGAGTATCAGTCTGTACAGTAACTAACTTTTACAAGACATGATCAATTAACATATGTTTCAAATCTCTATCACTAGTATAATATGAAGTGGTCAAGGATATAAAACCTTGACCTGAAATCATGGCCTAGGATGAGTTCTTCCAGACTAATAGAAACATAGTAATGCAGAACAAACTCCATTATTATCAAGGTATAAAAAGTTGCAACAATTTTTTAAGCAAGTATCAAATAAGGATACCCTTAGAACAAACAATTCAGGCAGACAAAATCACAAACAGGGAGTCTATCTTTCTAATCGATAACTTGTAGCACATTTTAGACATTTTACTATGTCGCAAATGTGTAAAACATCCAGAGCGATTGAAAAGAAATGAAGTTCTAGCAAGCAGCTGAAAATTTTGAAGAGTGAAGACGGACAAGATACACACAGAAAATAATCAAAACCATGCAAGACAGGAGACGGAAATGAAACAAACATTCACCTTTGCAAAGTCACGACTTAGCTTCTTCACTGTTGCAGCCAATTCATCCCTCTCCTTCGTAAGCTTGACCTATAACCAAAAAGTAGAATACAAAATCATCTACCATCACATTAATCTGTCCAAAATATTTAAATTACGAATTCTTCAATCAAACATGCAAGCAATTTCACAAGCACCAAGGATATATGAACATTAATAGACAAACATAGGACACGACACCGACACCAAGACACTAGTAATAACTTAAGAAAATGAAAGTAATAGAACATTGTCACTTGTGTCGGTGTCGTGCATGTGTCGGACACAAACACATGTCTGACACCAGATATGCCTTCAATTGAAAGTGTCGGTGCAATCCATCTTCTCTTCTCCTCGCCATGTTACATTACTCAAACTTCTCTTATAATTACTAGCGAATGGTACTATAACACAAGAAAAAAATTATATTTTTACTCTCATTATAAAAAATAAAAGATAACATACTGTGCATTTAACAACATATATCAAACCAACCATCAAAAAGCAAGTTTTAAACATCAACATCATTCATTTCCTCCATTCTCTTTTTCAACTCTTATACATAAAATCTACATCAACTCCCACTTTGCAAGTTTGCCCCATTAATAATTAAAAACTATAAATAATGCTCGTATTCAACTTATTATCAAAGTACTTCAACATGCTATGCCACTAGTAGATGTTAACCCACTTGAGTTGGTGGTGTGACTTGGAACATTGGAGTGTACTCCTCCCCAAGGTTTCAGGTTCGATTCTCACTGGTGACAATTTAGGTGGGCTAGTTTACCTTCTTTAAAAAAAATGTCTATAATTATCTCCAACTTTGTTTTACTCCCTTAACCCACTCTTCAGTCCTATAAAAGCATACAGTTTTGTAATTTGTAAATTGTAGGGACCCTAAAATGAAAAGTGAAAACAGTAACTCAAAACCTACAAAGCACTATCACAGACACATCAACACCGGTAGTAATCTAAGAAAATGCCATAATTGACTATAAACACATGTGTTGCCAATATTGGTGTCCCACACAGACACGTCTTCCATCAGAAGTGTCGATATACTACAAAGCTAAAAACAAAACAAAAAAATGTAAAAAACACACTAGCCAACAAACATTTCAATTCACATAAGAAACACCGTCAAATGCAAAAAACAAAAAACAACCTAATTATAATTGAGAATAACACATACATTTTCTTCAACGGCGTTATTTAACGCAGAATGTGCCTGTTGAGAAGCACGAGTGAGAGTGGAAACACGATCCTCAAGCTCATTAATAACCCTATCCTTTTCTAGAAGCTTCTGACGAAGACGACCGGTATCAGATTCAAGAGACGAAACCCTAGAAGCTATAGCCATGGAAGTTATCTTCCGAGCGAGATCCAGCTGATGATATGGGTCCGTTGGAATAACCGCCAGAATTTCATCGGGTAGGTCGAAATCGACTGCATTGTTGTTCGATGAACCACCGCCGCCGCCGCCGCCGGTGGTTTGTTGTGAAGACATAGCGTAGTTTCAATTTATTCAAAATTAAGGGTTGGAATTTTGAAGATACGAAATTTGAAATGAGAGAGAGGTGGGTGGCGTATTGTTGCAGAGAGAGAGAGACACAGGGACAGGGAGCTGTATGAAAGAACAAAAAGGAAAAAAACAAAATGAAATAATGACGTTATACAACGTTGGAGAGTACCAAATAGACCATTTTAAAACTTTTTTTATTTCTATTTATTTATTTATTTTGTAAAAGTTAGGTTCTCATTCCACTAAAAAAAGTACTACTACTACATTTGAATTTTACATTAATTTAGTTTATATTTGGATATGCGACAAAAAGAATTGATTTTAAATGAGTTGTTTTTGTAAAATTGATTTAGGATAAAAATAAATTGAAGTTAAAGTGATTTGTATTGAATATTTTTATGCAAAAGTGAGTTGAACAGTAAATTTACGAGTAAAATTCAATTATAGAATCAAAAGCGAAATATTTAGTTTCATCTATAATTGATTATAGGTGTAAACATTTCAAAATCAATTATACATCTCTATAATCAATTTTTTTTTGAAAGAATCTTTATAATCAATTTTGTCTCCTGTAAAAGTGAAATGGACTCTTATGACCAAACAATGCTTCTGATCAATTTTGTCTCCATACATTAAGCATGTTTAGTTTCAATGTTCAAGGGTTAAAAATGATTTAAAGGTCGTAGAATTGATTCTACTTGAAACTAGAATATGTGGCTTTTGGATTCTACCATTGATTAACTTTATTTGACAAATCCACTTTTACATAAATCTTTTTGTATTCAACTCACTTTAATCCAAAATCAATATTGGATTAGGATTTTAAAATACAATTTTTGTATAAAAAAAGTTCTGTGGATTTTAAATGACTTTGTAAGATTTTAAAAGACTATTAAGATTTGTAATTTGGATTTCAAAGGATTAACATTATAAGATTTTATAGGATTTAAAATAACTTTATGGATTTATAAGATTTCAAAAGACTCTCTAACATAATATTCTCAACACACTCTTATTTCTTAAAATGCAAATTATTTTCACAAAATTAAATTCTTTCATAAATTTAGGTAAGAAACTCCATGAAAAATCAATCCTTGGTATTTTTTTTAGATGATGCTTTGTTGCATATAGAGTGTTGCAAATGAGAGTTCACTATAACTCAGACGAATATGGTGACAAATTAATGTTCTTGCCAAACAAGATAGGTCTCAAACTTCTTGATTTGTGTGGAAACATAGTTTTGATGATGCAATCTCTACGCTCATGCTAATGACAATATGGTACAAAGGTGGAAAAGCTCTGGTGCGGCGAAGACTGTTCGTCGACAGTGGGGAGGAAACCGACAAACAATGTGGGAGACAGTTAGAGATCGGGTGAACAACCAGGATAAACCCATGGTAGTGTTCCTGTGCGGTGGGGACAATATAAGACCCTCTGTAGATGCCTTAAGGCAGTGTAACATGTTAATGGTGTTGAGGAAAATCACAAAATTCTTTTTAAGTTTTAATGATAACAAACTTCATTGAAGTAAAGAGAACATATTGAAGGAAAATTGTGATACAAAACATGCAGCGGAAAGTAAAACTTAGTTTTTTTCTTCCTTGGATCATTATGAATTTGACATGAATCAGTGATAGTGTTGTTACATCTTGTAGTGCATAAACGATTTTGATTACAAACGAAGTAAAGCAGTGATGCATCTACTCGTATGTATGTACATATTTCCTCAAGTTCCCAATACTAGCCATACAATTAGAGCTTCAAAGAAAACTAGGGTTTGCAATCAGGGTTTGTAAAAGGGGTAATTGAATCCGGCAAAATCGAGTTATATTTACAAACTCACTTGTGCCCACCTAGCTTGTGGCGTATTGTATCCCACTTAAAGACATTGTACCTTATGGTGTACATTGTTTTATATTTTAATTACAGAGATCCTATTGTTAGCTTGTAATTTCGACAAGCTCATTTAATATGGTCAACATTTGCTTGACCTTTAACTTTGCAGGAATCGAAGGCTATCTTATATTCCACTTGAGTATTCCGACAAGATCGCAAGCTAGCGCGCGTAACTTGAAGTTCGATAGAACAAAGCTGAAAGAAAATCGCGTCGAAGTTAAGCTTTCAAGGCAGGAAAGCACGATTTCAAGCTTGAAGAACGGTTTCCTTAGTGGGAACGTGGGGCAAGTGGTTGTCCAAGATGGGAGAAGTGTTGGTCATGGGATTAATGGTTCGCCAGTTAGTTATTTTAGTATAAATAAGTGTTTCCAAACCGGAAAATGGGTCGCAAATCATTTATAGAATTCTACAACACTCAAAATACAGACGTCTAGGGAAACGAGTTATACAGAATGTATGTAAACTAATTTGTAGACCACCTTTATTTTAATGCAATGCATTTTACTTTTCCTTTAAGTTTATGTGTTTAAACTTTTACCCTTTTCATTTAACTTTATATTGTTTTTGCTTGCAATCTCAAACCTGTCGAGAGACCGTGCCTTTTTGTTTCTAAACATGTCTTGCACTCTAACTAACCTGAGTGTATCTCGTGTTCCTTTTCAAACCCTTTTTCGATCAAAACCTTTGCACAACATGCTCTTGAGATCTCTAGTTCAGTCTTGCTTGTGATAATCAGAACTACCCCGTAGTTTGCTGATAACACAGGCAAACACCTACTTATTAATTTTTAAATAAGTCTTACTGATTTATTTATTTATCTTCTCCAATCTATTTATCCTATATGTGGATCTTTTAACTTCCTGTCACATTTGTAATAATATTAAATGATATATATTATAAAAAATGATAAAAATCTAATAATACATTGTTGACATCTAAGTGACGGGTGTAACAACCTATTTTTATTTAGAATTATTTTAATTAATTTTTATATGTGTTTATATGTGTTTGTATGTGATTAATTGTCACTGTGTGTATTTTGGTTAGGATTAGTGGATTTTGGCGTTAGAAGGGTATTTTAGTCATTTTGGACTCAGAGGTATTTTGGCCATTTTTAGAGCAAGGGTAAATTAGTAATTTCACTGTAAGAATTATTTGCAGCGTTTTAGTGGCAGATAATTATTTTTTACCAAGTTACTAGTAAGACGGAGTAATTAATTAATTAAGTGCCAGTAACTATTCGTTATTTTTATCCGTTAAGTGAGTAGAAACTTTCTGAATTAGTTAGTGTGAACTTTGTGCTCATTAAGACATTTGAGGGTTGAGCTCATTTATGTAGAGCGTATATAAACTCTAGTCTTTAGAGAAATTATGTCACATAGACTCATTTACACATTTCACAAACTTTTGAGGGAGGGAGTGAGAGAAAGAGCAAGAAAAAGGGTAGAGATTCAAAGGGTTGGAGCAAAAGTGAAGCCAAGACTAGGATTATGCTCAATTGAGGTAAGGGGGATGGTACTCATTCATAATTTAAGTTATAATCTATTTTTCTACTTAATTTCATAAGTGTGCTATTTGTGGATTTAAATGATGAATTTTGTGTTCCTACTTTGACACTAATTTTGGGTAGGTGAAATTGATGCTAGACATGTTGTTGTTGTTGTTGTTGTTGATTTTACATGCTTGAATTGTGGTTATATGAAACTTTGTTGTTTTTTGCTCAAATTGGTGTAAAATCAGTGTTGTGGTTGTTGATTGTTGATGGAATTCATGTTTAAATGAAATTGTTGTTGATTTTTTTTTTTGAATCAGCAAATATTATTAAACGCCATCCTCGCAAGACGCAAGGTATGGACGAAACAAGATACAAATGGTGCCGCATATATATGGTACACCATAACCACCAAACAAAGCCCCTGAGGATAAACCCACCAAAATACATCACCACCTAAGACTGACACCTTAATAGAAACAAACACTGTAAACACAGTATCCACAACCACCCATCGTCACTACTCACCCCCAAAGAACATCCCTCAAAATAAAACTCCCAGACTTCAACGCCCAAGTTGAGCCACATTCAAAAAGCTCCTAACCGAATGAACAAGGAGCTTCCACAACCTCTCGACCTCCGATCCACCGAAAGAGCACAAAACAAAAGCCCAAAAACCAACTTGAGTCAAATTGGTGTTGAATTGAGATGTTGTTGCTAAATTATACCATGGGTATTCCATTTGTGAAGTTGTGTTAAGTTGTTCATGTGGAGGACCAAAATAAAATTTTGATATATGAATTTGTTGACTGAGATTTCGATGTTGTTGGATGAGTTAGACCTGTTATGATTTCTGTTTTTACATTAAGGTTGTGTTGGTTGAGTCGTTTGGGAGAAAACAGGGTTTTCGTGTGAAAAATCGATGTTTAAGTGTTTTTGAAAATAAGTGATTATGTGAGGTTTTGGGAATCTGTTTTTGGATGGTTGAAACTTGAATTTCTCTGTAGAATATGATAGAACTAAGTGTCAGTAGCGCGTAGACGAAAACGACATCGAAAACGGATTAATGGTTTGAATTTTACGTGTGAAATGGCGAAACGAGAAAAACCGAAAAAACTGTGCTGTCAGTTGTGCATGACCGTGCGTGGCACGGCACGGACCGTGCGTGGCATTCTCAGTTAACACACACGGACCGTGTGTGGCATGGCACGACCGTGCCAGTCTGTCAGTATCCACTTGTAGATCATATTTCACCCCTTTCTTTTCCGAATTATCTTTTGGTGTAAACATGAAAGTTGTAGGTATGGATGTTAGCTTTCTAATAGATTTAGTTTCACTTAAAAATGATTTTTATATTTTGAGTTATGATGAAAATACTCCAAGTAGGTCTTGGTGAAATTTTACGAAAATTCAGCATAAATATTTTGAAGTCAACCCAAAACTTATGGTTTATTTTAAAACTTTAAAACTTGAGTACTAGGAGTTTAATTAGGATGTTTAAGAGTATTTAACCTATGGAATGATGGATCAAACTTAGTTTCTTTTGATAATGAATTGGTTTTGCAATGTGATAAAAATGAGACGAACTTGGCGTGATTTTGTGATTTCTTGAAATTGGCCTAGGATACCCATATGCCTAAGCTACTGTGAACATATGTGATTAGTGCATATGTTTTATTGAGGCAATTGAACATGTTTGCTTAATTTTGGTTGAATTGCTACAATTGTTTGAAAGTTGTGAATTATAGATGAACTTTGTCAAAATGTGTTCTAATGATGGGATAACTTGTGAACGACTTTGTGATCATGTTTATATGATTAAAGTATGATGAAATGAGGGTGTGTTGATGTTTGGTGTGTTGAATTTCATGGTGTTGACTTTTTGGTGAAATTGTTGACTTTTCTTGAAATTGTTGACTTTTAATGACTATGCCATTGATGTGGAATTTGATGGTGGTGTTTTATGTCGTTGTTTATGTCGATGAATTAGAACATGATAAATATGTTGTTGGATGTTGATGTGTTGAACTTATACATGTTAAATGTTGATGTTAATTATGTTGATTACATGTATAATATTGAAGACGATTATGGGCGACGACGAAGACTTTGTATTCAATTATTGGTGAAGATTTGTGTGAGCATATGCATTGTTGTTGAGTCATATGTTCATGTATTCATGACTGATGGTGGAAGATTTTAAATCCATATTGGTGACGACGAATACTTTGTATTCAATTATTGGCAAGGACTATGATGTTATGTTTGCATCATGAGGTGACGACTTTGGTGATGACTGGTAACCCATGCATATAAGAGTCGTGTCTAGGCGCATTTCATGATTTGACATGAGTCCTAATTGAATATGTGACTTGGTGAATGTGTGCATTGGTAAAATTTGGTGAATGTTATGATTATTTGGATTTGTGTATGTGTACATTGGTGGATTTTTGTTGATGGTTGTGAAAAATTGAAGTAGGCTCTGATTGTATGTCTTACTTGTTTGTGCTTATACACTTGGTGAATATATATTTTGATAATTATTCTGGTATTAGTAATGAGGTGAGAATTGTATGTGTGTGTGTGTATATATATATATATATATATATATATATATGATATGATGATTCCTTTGATAATGATGACTTCTTCGCCTATACTTCGAAATGATGAATTGTATTTGTTGAGTTGATTAGGAAAGAATTTATGTGATTTATATGATTGATATTGAACTGGGATAATATATACGTGATGATAGTATTCTAGGAATGTTGAGTATGTATATGTGTTATGCATGAATCCTTGAATGCCTATGCTTGATTATATCTTGACTACGAATTGTGGACTAACTCCTCAGTGGTCGTTTGGTTGACCGCCTCACTATATTTAAATATGGTGTAGACGGTGTGTAAGATTAGCTTATCTTTGCTTGGTGTGTTGCTGGAGGCTAGCTTTGGAGCTACCTCGTCTACCGCTTTTGGAGTCTTAGTTTTTAGGGCTCTGATTTAGGGTGTCAGCCTTTCGTTGTCTTTTGGTGTTGACTATTTTATATGTTGTTGAGATTTTTACTCATATGTTTAGATTTGAGATTTATTTGGTGATGTATTTATGATGCTTATGACATGGCTATTTGGAGTTGCTATTTATCCGCTACGACGTGTTTTGTGAAATTTTAGTATGCATGTTGTGAGAACTTTTGAAGTCGTGACGTCTATTTCTTGAATATTTGTATTATTCACGTGTTTTTATCGCTTTTATAGAAGTAGGGCGTTACAACGGAAATGTCATGTAATCTCACGAAAACATTCCATGATAACAAATATGTGTATAATTACTCATTTGCATTCTATCTATATTGAACAGAAGGCAAAGATTAATATTTATATTTTTTTTATCCTGAAATATATTTAGTAACGAATAAGCCTAATATCTCATATTGGCTTAATTTGGCATGGTCATGCATTATACATTCATATTCCATCAAGAGGCGTAAAGATATTTCACAAATCTCGTCTAGGTCACTCATGTCCCTCATCATGATTCGCCAACTGCCTATTGACCAACTTCATAGTTATTCTATTATAGACAACATTTGAATGACAATAAAACACTTATTCTACGTCTAGATATTATATTAGTTTCAGGTTTAAGAGTGATGTACACCATTATCACTATAACTTTCAACACCTTCATAACCTACTATGTATTATGCTCATGGTTCTCTAAGGTTGTCCTACTTGCATGGAATTGATAAGCTAGTCAAGTTTGAAACTGAGAAGAGTAATATTCTAAACAGTCTCCAGAAAGATATGTTCTCATTCTATAAATTCATGTAGATTCTAACTTTTTACTATTTTGTTGCTTGAGGACAAGCAACAAAATTCATGTAGATTCTAACTTTTTACTATTTTAACTTTGAGATTGTGATGACGGAGCATGATATGATATTTTAGACTAAGTTTTTAGTTATTTTCTTTGCATTTAAAAACAAATAAAAGGTCATTTAGAAGAGTTAGGCATGGTTTGAAACATTTTGTATTGTTTTTATTTGAGTCGTTGTAAATCAATTTCAGTTGGAATCCTAGATAGAAATACACGAGTAATATTAGGTGAAGAGTGTAACATCCCAATATTTTATATAAATTATTATAAGAATCTCTCCTAATAATTTTCATGATTTATTATTGGCTTAATTAATGATTTGGTCCCTTAAGTTATTTGTTGGTTACATTTTGGTCCCATAAGTTATTAACGTTACAATTTGGTCCCTTAAGTTAGTATTTGTTAGCCAAATAAATCCTCATCGTCAGTCTTTTGCCAAAACGTCAAATAGGCACATGTGAATGGTGACGTGACAACTTGCAATGTGTATCTACCTTAGACATTGGGTTAACGGTTTTGATGGTGGAGATTTATTTTGTATTTTTATATGTAGTGTGACACATATTTATATGTATATAGTTTACTTAATTTATGTATTTATCTTAGTTAAGTAATAATGCAAATAATTTGCTTTGGAGCCAATAGTCGACTTAAATATTTATGAATTAATTTCATTTGTACAAATTGTTCAAATTTGAAGCAACATTAAAAAATTAGGGATAGTAGTTAAGACATGGTATGAACTAATTATGAACTAATTAATTGCCATTGGAAGCAAGATCATAATAGCAATAGATAATAGTTGGAATAACTTCTATCCCTCTAGCTTTGGAGCCTTCGCATTTTTTGGATTCTTGACCAACATAGTTGATCATCACTGTGACCTTAATTCATAATCATAATCACTGTCTTGTTGAGAAAGTCATATGGCAGGAAATGGAAAAGTCATAGTTGGATCATGTTCACCACCAATAGTTTGCTGCGAATGGGTAATTTTGTAATTGTAAATAACTCATCAAATAAATGGTTCTGATGTATAGTTGATTATGAAGTGAATAAATATTACCTCCTCCGATCCAAACAGTTTTTCAAGATATTCCAACCTTTGAGAGTTGTCGATAAACTGGATCACAAAACATGAATTTGGTCCAGTCTAAGCTTTGACTTTAAAAACCTTCTTACATATAATTTTGTTCAAAGCTTTAGGGTAAACTCTTGGATTTGCATGCTCAACCTAACATAAAGATGAATAAGAGTTATGTTTTGGAACTTACATACTACTATTTCATACAACGGGGAGAAGATAAATTAAACATGAATAAAGATTATGTTGAATAATACCAAACTTAAACTCTTCTTCCAAAAAATTGTAGACTTAGACTCTTGCACGCAGACTTACATACAGCTTGTACCTCAACCTTGCATCTGAAATTTCGCAATTAATTACGTGTTGTTAGTTATAAGATGTATATTAGTAACAGTTAAGGCATTTCATGTATTGCTATCCTCATATGAAACAGATACCTTGGTATTGGATTACACTTTAAATTGCCTCATCCATCTTGACAATTTTGATGCAGTGCTTACACCAATAATGTCCATCCATGTTTGGTGACATTCAACTTTATGATTTCAGCAATGGTGACATAAATTGTCTCTTGTAACAACAAATTGAATATGTCAATGTCCTTTCCAAGTTATATGTGATTGATACATATGAAAGATATAATTGAAGTCAGTTGGTTAAAATATATACACTACACATGATTTACATCTGAAAAAGTGAGGAAGGCAACCCTTGACACTATATCAACATTTACAGAGAACTACAATCCTTGGTTAAACTGTGAAGAACTTTAAACTGGAGCAGCATCATCAACTGGGAGAGCTTGAAATCAAATTTGAATAAAACATAGAAGTTAAGTTTCATCCCAAGTATTGGTAAATTAAAGTAGATCGATAATTACCTACAACAGAGATGTCAGTTATTAGTAAGGACCACTTGATAAAAAACATAAAATAAACAAGAAGTTATGAAACAATGCCTTTTGCTGGTTTAACCCTAGCATGCATGACATAATAAAATTTTGGTCATTACCATTAACAAATATCATGTATAAGTTCCGTGACTAAAAAACAGTTAATTACTCATTTGTTTATTATACTTGGTATCTTTGAGCAAAATAGTGAGTGATTTGATTTTGGAATCACTCCTGTTTGTAGAGGTAACTTCTTGAAAAGTGCAATAGGTTCTAATATCATAAACAGCATTACAACCAAATTAAAGTTTCAATGGCTAAATATCAAATAAGATAGTAAAGAAAATACTAACAACCAGTACTTCTCCAAAGTCCTTGAAATTGAAACGTGCGTTAGGAAAATCTTGATTTGTGATCACTGTTGCATGTGACAGTCGTCTGTATCGATGAGTGCAAGCGTTAACTACAATGTCATTTTTATTGACCTTGAAGTTTTCCATTTTCTAATACTCATGCATATTTTTCCACTCTAAAAAACATTCCCTAGGAAGCTTAATCATATGACTCTTGCATATACGTAAAAATATAAGCACGGTTTCAAACTCATTTAAAGATGGGCACCTGACAAAACGCCGAAATTGTTAGGCCGGATGCCATGACCGGGATTCGAACCCCAATATCTCCACTTATGTATGTGAGCTTATAATGACTATGCAATTTCAAGATGTTATTGCTTGTATTTGCTGATTACGTTCCTGATAGATTCATCGATATCGTCGATGTCATCAAAAGAGCAAGCAACTTCCACATATTTTTTCATCTTAATCCTTAACATGTTACGAGTTATTTAGTCAAACAGATAACAAAAAGATAGAATTCTTTCAGAAAAAAAAAATACAATTTTATGATCTAAAATCAAATTTTTTTTAGGAATTTAAAAATTCTTATTTAATTTAGCACATATTAAAAATTCTAAATAGTAAAGATATTCTTCATAGTTTTAAACATGTCTGAAAAAATTATTCAGAAATTTAAAAATAAAAATTCTGAAAAACCACGAAAACTAGACTTGTGTGCAAGAAATTTTTACAAGAAAAGGCCACCTGTCACTATCTGGAGGTTAGATTGAGTATAAGATTTGTGGTTTATTATAAAATCTTTGCTTTGATTATAATTATAAATAGTTAAGACAGCTGAATCGCACCTATAACAAGTTGTTTTGATTATAAATATCTGTTATAATTGGTACAATTTTAATTATCTACCTTCTGTGGATTATTCTCTCTAAAGCAAACAAAGTTTGAACTTCATTAATAAACTAATTTATAAAGTTGGTACATTTGCAAAATAAATACATCCAACAGTATTTTCTTTTCGTTTTTGGTAAACATATATCAAACAGTATTAAATATAAAACAGAATTGGAATAAATAAAAAGTTGATTAATGATACAAAAGAAAAGTAAAATTCCCTTCCCAACTTTATTCTTTGCCTCCCTTACCAATCGTTTTAAGACTGCTACATCCTGTGATCATGTTACCAGATCACCATCAGTTAGTCACCCGAGTATGCGAAAAAAACTAAATGAGAGAACTAGGCCAACCGGGTCAAATGGTTCCGGCATAATAAATGGAGTTATTTCTGCTATAACAAAGAGCGTACACCATTTAAACAGGAAGTAAATTGAAACTTGAAAACCTTAAAGCAGGCTGCCAAAAACTCATCATCCTACAACATAACAGACAGAGAGATTACAACAGAATCTTGTTCAATTAATACGCTAGTCCTTACTGGAAGATCAGCCAATTGAAAGATAACGAAAAAATATACATTTTGTCTGAAGCTACCTCTGTGCTAATCTCATCCGCCACCCATGATAGGTTCGTAAGTGATGTTATAGAGGTTCTAGAATCTTGGTTGTCCATAAAAAACACAATGCAAAGATAAGCCGTAAGAAAATGACTAGTTTTTTTCCAAAAGCTTTTCACAACCCACCTACATTTGCAATGACTACGATGTAATACAAAGAACCAACCCAAGCAGAATGAACAAAAAATATGTAACTCGGTAGAAATCACCTTTGAAGCCTAACATACTGTTTGATCTGCACTAGAGAAGTATAACTATCCATCAAAAGTGGTATAGAAAAGCTCCCCCAAACTAAGACGCCAAAATCCCAGTTTTTCCTAACACAGATCACGGATAAAAGGAAGGTCAAATCCATAGAACAGTGTACTCTATCCAGACTAACAAGACCGAACACTATAACAAAGAAACAAACGCACTCTCCATCAGACCATCAAAATTCTTGTTCCTCACCAAACTGATACGAGGAATTTGTTGATATTGTAATACTCAAGAATCATAAATTCTAAAGCTCTTCTTATACCCAGATTCCTGATAAACAACACAAAAATCAACATTACCACATCACACCACGAAAAGAAAACAATTCCAATCTAGAAAAATTTATTCAATGAAAAATCAACCGTTTAAACCCAGAGCTCAAACCAAACTCCTTGAATACCACAGCCTATACCATCCGACACAACTTTCATAATCAAGCAGGCAGAACTTCTTAATCTCGCATAGCTTTTGCAGTCCCATCCCGCTATGACAGACATATGAATGAACTTAAGGAATCAAGAAAACTAGATCCCCAAGCGACAAACGTGACAAATTCGTATTTAGAGTGGAGATCACCAAATGAAAGTATACCGATACAATTAAGACACCGCCAATTGCAGATTGCTGCTCCATGTGCAACGAAATAAACTTATGATTCCCCACTGTGACAAATGTACAGATTCGGGGCAGAAGTTTCTTATTCTAATATATCACAAATAACAAGAAAGAATGGCTGATTTCGAGAAGAAATACTTCATACCAGGCGGTCCAGAATTCTTCTGTGCAGTCTTATCACAAGGCTAAATAAATAACCTTTGGCTTCCACAGACCACAGCACACCAAATATTCATAGTTTGTCTCCCCTGTAAAACCTAAACAGAAAATTCAAAAGCACTGAGAGAATGGAGTCTCAAACAACGACTAAAATTTAGCATAAACACAACATGAGCAATTTCATCCAATTTGATAGATCTTGTACTCTGAAACAACAATTTATGCTTCCACCTAATACCTGAGGAATCTTTGGTCACTGTAACAAAAAGGATATCATTTTAGCACACATCATAATCAGAAATAACAAAACGTAAAATAATATCATCACCCCCTATCCAAGACAAACAACACCTAACCAAATTGTCCAAATGGTAAACTGTAGATTAAGACTCGTTACGGATAGAGGAACACACGTAAACTCTACACTAGAAGAAATAAGTATTACTTAAAAATGACCGATTTATCCTAAAAATGGAAGGGGAAGAATATGATAACCTCATCCTAAGATTTTACAAAGGAAATTGGAAGCTTTTGTTTGATAATAGAGGAGTCCTTGCGCCACTGTAAGGAAGATGATAACGTTGGAGGAGTATACATAAATAAAAAATAAAAAAATAAGAACGTAGACAACAAACATACAAGAATATCACCACTCCCCATTGAACGCAGCATCAAAACAAACAGAACCTGATCAATAGGAAGGGAAGAGTCGCTCCAGAATCTTGTAGGCTAAACCACTGGGTAAAACTCAAGTTACCCATACACAAAAGCATCAACACTAAAGAAATACATAGAACTTATAAATGACTAATTATAAATGAAAGGGAAATCTGTGATAAATAACCTCACCCTAACTAGCTTTCACAAACGAATTGAGAAGCATTGACGCTGAAACGACTATGCTGAAATGTAAAGAATTCATGATCTGAGTAGATAGCACAAAATTAAAGCGTAGAAAATATATAACACAGCAAAAAGCATGGGTCCCTGTTAATTTGTTCACAAAAGATAAGGAGTACAAAGCCGCAAAGACAGTTATCTTCAATTTCTCCACTATCCAGACAAAAAATCGAAAAGGAGCAGTGTGATTGAGAAAGAAGGAAACATTTGTGGTACACCAAACCCATGTAACACTAACCCTGTTAACACCAGATGATAATGTACAGAAATTATGCTGTTACAAACAGGTTACAACAAAAAGAACTATGAGAGAAAGAATAGTAGCCTGATTCCTCTAATCAAGTTGAAGATCAGCAGCATAACAAAGAGAGGCCTCATCAAGCTATCCCAGTTTCTTTAGAATCGCATAAACTTTTGCACTGTCGCATATCGAAAACCCAATGTAGGACAAACGCTTGTAAGAAGAAAGTAGTATTGACGGTAACAGCTTCTAAGGGTGAACTTCTCCATTGAACATCAATAAAAATCGGTAGAAAAGAAAGGTACCAAACAGAATGTTATTGTTTTTTAACACTACACTGCAACAAAACATCATATTTCAATTTTACGTGTATGAAAATAAAAGTCAGAACCAAATCAAACCTCGGAATCAAGAAGTCAGGAAAGAATCTGAATACAAAAGATGAATATCGAACAAGAGAAAATTAAAACGAGAAGGAATCGCTGCTCCCAAATAACCTTCCCTGCAACACGAGGAAATAAAAATTCAAGAAAAATATATGCTTTCAAAAGACTATAAGAACTATTGAAAACTAAAAGATTTTAGAAGAGATCACCAAATCGAAACTCAACGCTCCATGCTGTAAAGAAAGAGAATATTATTCTGACAAACCACGGTGCAAGAAAACAGGTTCACAATTCAATTCTTAATTTCTTGCAATCAAATTCCAAAAATAAAAATATTAAATAATGACTCATTGAAAAAATTTGAATTATCTGTCTGTAGCCTTTTTTTTTTCTTATCCATTATAAATTTATAATAAAATTAAAATTCAAAATTTCTCCGGATAAGCAGATATCAGCTCACTGAAAATGAATAAAAATGCATATATCATTTTTAACACCACAACTCATCAAAAATCTATGCAAATAACCAAAAGAGAATTGTAATAACAGTAACTAAAACCCAAACAACTCATCCAAAGCATGTAAGTGCAGAAACCTCCAAGATCGAGACCAGCAAATTGCAGTGTGATTGAGAAAGAAGAGACTTCTCAGGCACTAAACATGTAACAATTACCCCGTGTAATCAGAGTAGCATCATTTTCGGACCAAGTCACTAATCAGCAAAACATAATTACAAAGCGGTAAAGACACTCAACTTCAATTTCTCCGAACCCATGCAACTACCCTGTCAACACCGGATGAAAATGTACAAAAAAATTACGTTGTAGGAAAAAGAACTGAGAGAGAGAATAGTAGCTTGATTATTCAAACCAAGTAGCAGATCAGCATAACAAAGAAAGGCCCAGCAAGCTCTGAGATTCGTAAGCTCTTGCACTGTCAGATTTCAGATCAAAAAACCAAATGTCGAAAAGAAATGAACTTGCAATCCAAGTAGAGCATTCCCAAATAAACACGAGGCTTGATACTAAACAGAAGGTTATGCTTACAGAAGGCTTAACGGAACCTTGCTAAACAGAAAATTACCAGTTTTACCCGAAAGCTGAACGGAACATTGCTTCCTGCCACATTTATAGGTTTCTCCTCCGTAACACTCAGAGAAAACTCAAAGAAACTGAAAAAGTAGATGCTGACTATCAAACAAAGATGGAAATATAAAGAATCTAAATAAAGATAACCAAATTATAGCTTAGTAACAATAGGGATTGTACGACACAGCCTGCAGAAGACGTTGATTCAATGGGACCAATTGTTATGTAGCATATAGACACAATTAAAGTTACCCCAAATACAAAGGAGTCCTTGGGCCGCTGTAATGAAGAGGATATCTTCATCATCATAAATTACAAATAACAATTAAGACAATAAAACAATATGTGTTGATCACAGAAACAAGATAAGTAGTACAAAGGACCTGAGGCACTCATCTCCACCAATTTCTCCGCAAGTTCAGATTGCCAAATTAATCCTACCAACAGTTGAAAACATATATCGAATCATGTATCCTTGTTAATTACGTATATCAGACATGTATTAATTAGTTGACAGAAGATAAATAGAATCAACCAAAAAAGAATAAGAATACACCACATGAGGATCAAACAAGAGAATGATAGATAGAATCGTAAGAAATCGTATGTACGCAGACTATTACTCCTGCAACACCAAAGAGAATCAAGAAATATTCATACTCTTAGAGTAGTTAAAGAAATATTGAAAACAAAAAGATTATGATAGATATCACCAAATAAATATGCTAGGCTCTACGCTACGAAGAAAGTTATCAGTTTGACAGACCGTGCTGCAGAAATACATGTTCAGAATTCAATTTGATGCCTTGCAATCAAAGCCCAAAAATTAAATTAATAAAGGACTCAATGAGGAAAAATCATTTATCTATCTGGAGCCGCATTCTTGTCCACTACATCAAGTCTCCTAGATATCAAGACTTCCCTGCTCGCAGTACAATGGATAAACAGATCTTCGATTATCAAACGAAGAGTTATATCGAAAAACAACACAAATAATTGATAGTAAAAGAAGGGCATTGAACGGATGAATTTACTAGATAGAGATCACCAGAAAAATACTCAAGGCTCCATACTCTGAAGGAGGTTATTATTTAGACAAACCAGGCTGCAGAAAAAGGATGTTCACAGATTCAATTCTTCTCAAAATCAAAAGCTTAAAATTGAAATCAACGAAGAATGAATCATTGAAGAAATTCGATTTATCTATGTGAAGCCATTCTCTGTTCATATCCCTTTTGTCAAGAATCGCAAAATGCTACATATCCAGAAATGAATTGTAGAGAGAACTGTGAAATTCATGATATCTACAATCCAAAAACGCATATCGAATGCCAATCCATAAAAATCTGCTTGATAGAAGCGGGTCAAAGACCCAAGCGAAAAGATAAACTCCAGACTCTTCTTGCATGCTTCGTATTCACTCATATTCCTAATACAAAAACATTAAAACTGCAACACTAGCAGGGTACACCATCAGAGCACAACTATCCCAACCCAACACAAATCCACATGTAAGAAAAAAATAACCAGTTTTATTCATCCCAAGGTTGAACGAAGAGTAAGAGGTATAACCAGCTTTATTCCATGTCTAAACAGAAGTAAGAAAACCTAATTGTCAGATTACATAAAAAAACTCAATGTAAGAAACCTAAGGCTGAACTTCTCAGATATAACCATCAACCCTCCTTGCACATCAATAAACTTACCTCTCACGTGTAACAGAAAATAAATAAAACAGAGACTAAAGGACTAATTCGGAAGACTGGACAATAAAACAGAGCATAAATAAATTGAAAATGATTCACAGTCTGTATGCATGGTCAGGTTACCATGAAATGAAGTGTTCCAAAATAAACCTGTATGCAAAACAGGTATATGTAATTCAAAATTCAACCTAGGGTAATAATCAAGTATTAAGTTTCACAAAACATTACAATTGTCTAATACTAAATTGGAAACACCTTAAAACAGGAAATTCACATCATAACTCCAATGTTCAGCCATCGAACTATACGCAAAACACCATTTTATGAAGATAACATTTGTCGCAAAAGAGGAATTAGAAGAACAATCAATTGAAACCATAACAAACACAATAATCAGATCACCGAATAAGAAGGGCAAACTTAAAGAATGAAAGAAACAATAAATAAATCAAATTAAACTCAGAATAACAATCAATTGAGAGAAATAATCAACCAGAAAAGAGTAACAATACAACACATGAAAATCAAACATGAGGAAGATCGAGAAAACCAAAGTATGTTTACAGATCACTTCTCCTGCAACACAGATGTCGATAAAAGAAATTTATAAAACGAAAAGAATTTAATAGAGATCACCAAATTAAAATGCTAGACTCCATGACATGAAACAAGTTAGTAGTGTGACAAACCATGCTAGAATTGAAGCCCATAAATTAAAATAATAAAGAATGGATCATTGAAGAATAGATACTGAAGACTTCACAGGTCACTGCAAGATGGATAAATGAATCGCCAGATTATCTAATGAAAAATTATATCCCAAAAATTATAGAAACAACTTTTGAATCAAAAACACGTTGACCTCAGCTGAAAATTTAAATCATGGACTATTTATTCTCAAAATCAATAAAGCATAAACAAAATTAAAATTTGAGGTTCTATGTTATGACGGAGCTGATTATTTTGACAAAACCAGGGTGAAAAAGAAAGTTCCTGATTCAATTTTTATGTCACCAAGACTGGAACATCACAAACATGAAACCAGAAAGGAAAAAAGAATATAAAACATTAAGATCAAAGAGGGAAGAAAGATAGAACCAGAAAAAATTGTGTTTTCATAGATTATTTCTCCTGAAACACCAAAGAGATCACCAAATCAAAAAATATTAACTGATTTAATAATACATAAAGAAACAATGAAGAAATTTTGAAAACAAAAATAATCTATCAGCTACCACCAAATCAAATCCATGCTTAGTTTGACAAACCACCAGTCCACGACGCTGCAGAATAATTAAAATAATGTTCAAAATTCAATTTGTATTCCTTCCAGTAAAATTAAAATAATTAAGAACAACTTATTGAAGAAATTTTATGCATCTAGCTGGAGCCATTCTTGTCAACTGAATCAAGACGTTTTGCTGCAAAACGATAAAGGGTCTCTCGATTAATAAATGAAGAATCAATTATATATAAAAATTTAAGTAAATAAAAATTCTTCATAACAAATGTAAAAGAAGGGACAAGGAAAGTGTGATTGTGTGAAATTCTTGATTTTTGACATCTACAATTTGTTAAAAAGTATATCCTAACGATCTCATTAATAGGAAACCCTGAAATTAATCAATCACGGAGCAACCAAACAAGAAACTAGAACACCAAATAAAGAAATAAAAAATCGCATCCTCGAAATGGACAAAGAAAGATCGAACCAAAAAGATCACTAGATATCACCAAATCAAATCTCGAGGCGCCATGCAATGAATAAAGAACGTCATTAATATTTGGACCAACCACACTGCAGAAAAACATGTTCACATATCAATTCTTAAGTCCTTGGGATCAAAGCCGAGAAAGAAAAATACTAAAGAACAAATCATTGAAGAAATTTGATTTATCTATCTAGAGCTGTTCTCTGGTCTTAACCGTTGTATCAAGAATCTCAAAATGTTCACCTCGCTGCAAAACGAATGAACATGTATCTGGATTATCTAATCGTGGTACTATATACAATAATCATATAATTAATCAAATAATTCTTGATAACCAATGATCCCATAGAGAAAGCGAAATATATGCTCTCACAATCAAAGAATGAATGGACGATTTCTATATATCTGGAGCTGTTGTTCTTGTCCGGTGTATAAAAACGTACTAGATTTCAAGACTTCACAGCTCACTGCAAGATGGATAAATGCATCGCCAGATTATCAAATGAAGAATTACATCCCAAAAATTATAGAAACAAGTTTTGATAACCAATCGGTAAAAGGAAGAGTCAAAAGATGTGTTAAAATTCATGATATCTACAAATCAATGCTAGGCTCTATGCATCAAGCAGGTTATTAGTTTAACAAACCACGCTGCAGGAAAACATGTTGAAAGTTCAATTTGCGTGTCTTGCAGTAAAAACCCAGAAATTAATGTAACAAAGGACAAATCACTGAATAAAGTGATTTATCTATCCGGAGCCATTCTCCATTTTTGTATGTTGTATCAAGACGTTCTACTTATCAAGACTTCTCAGCTCGCTGCAACATAGATAAATGTATGTCTCGATTATCCAATGAAGTAATATTCAATATCCAAAACTTACAGAAATAATACTTGACAACGAATGTAAAAGCAGAGTGAAGAGAAGCATAATCCTAAGATTTTGTTTATAGGATAGAATCAACCAAAAATGAATAAGAATACAAAACATGAAGGTCAAACAAGAGGAAGATAAATATAACCATAAGAAATCGTATGTTACAAAATTACTTTTCCTGCAACATCAAAGAGGGTAAAACAAATCAAGAAATATATGATCTCAGAGACGATAAAGAATTTTTGAAAACGACAAGAATTTAATAGAGATCACCAAATCAAAACACTAGGCTCCATGCATCAAGCAGATAATAGTTTAACAAACCACACTGCGGAAAACATGTAGAAAATTCAATTTGCATGTCTTGCAGTAAAAACCCAAAAATTAATGTAATAAAGAACGAATCATTGAATAAACTGATTTATCCATCTGAAGCCATTCTCCATTTTTCATATGTTGTATCAAGCCATTCTAGTTATCAAGATTCAAGACTTCTCAGCTCGCTGCAAAACGGCCAAATGTATGTCTCGATTATCCAATGAAGTTAATATTCAATAATCCAAAAATTACAGAAATAATTCTTGATAACTGATCGTAAAAGAAGAGTGAAGAGAAACATAACCCTAAAATATCGCGTATAGAAAAACCTGAAATTAAGCAATCAGGGAGCAAACAATCTGGCTAATGGATCAAGAAACGAAAGAAAGTAGTAGAAAGAAGATCAAGCAACCTAATAAGTATGATTTGAAAAATTACACAAATGATTCTTTATAACCAATGGTAAAAAAAGATTCTGGAAAAGTATGGAAATAATGAAAGAAAAGAATTTACTAACAATCACCATATCAATACTCGAGGATGCAGAAAAACCATGTTCACAGTTCAATTCATCTCATAGTTAAAGCTCAAAATTGGAAATAATAAATAATGAATAATTGAAGAAATTCAATTTATATCTGAAGCCTTTCTCCAGACTTCAGCTCACTGCAAAATGGATAAACGCATGTCTTGATTATCCCATTATGAAGAACTATATCCAATAAGCCAAAAAAAAAAAAAAAAAAAAACAATAATTGAAGATGGAATTTAATCTTGCAAAGACGCAAAGGAAGAGAAACGGCATCGTGGGGAAAAAGAAAAGGCAAACCCAAAATTAAGAAAAAGTTGATTGAGCTTAGAAGCAACAATAAAATCAAATTAGAGTCTGACCAAAAATATATACCAACTAGAACAATAGTTAAACAACAAAACTAAAACGAAAATAAACATAGAGAATTCAATCAATCTCACAGGCAATATGATTTTCAAATTAGGGATGGTGAACATGATTACGGTTTTAAAAAATAAATAAATTCTTGAGCACAAACTGAGCAAAGTAAGGAAGAAGAAGACTAACCAACTAAAAGATGCAGTATCCTGTATAATCAATAATTTCACAAATAGAAATGGGTCATCAACAGTTTCTGAGTTCCTTGTTTAATCGCACCATGACCTTCATACCACCGTTGGAATTATCGGAGAATATAGCCACTCCACCGCCGACCTCGTCAAAGCCACCATTCAAAACCTTCGTTCCACTTCTGGCACCGTTACCACCTCCGTAACCATGGGAATCCGAACAATTAGAATCTAGATAAAACGGTTACCTTGAGAGAAAATTCATAAAATAAACAAATCTGAACAATGATGGAATAGAGAAAAGGTGGAAGTGAAGTTACCTTAACAGCAAGAAGTCCAATTGCGAAAGCACTCCCTTTCTCAACCTCATGTTCAAACGGTAACAGCTTCTGAACAAAATTTGAAGCATGGGGATGGGCTCTGTAGAGTTTGCATAGGTATATTGAACAAATAATGGAGAGGTGTGCTAACCGTCCCTAATTACAATGATCTAACGGCTGATGTGCTAACCGCCCCTAATTACAATGATCTAACGGTCATTAGGGTTGTGCAATTAGGCTAACAATGTATGCTAAGATACACAAATAAGTTAAGACATTATATAGTACGTTTATATGAATAGGTGGTTTTGATCACATCGCCCACATGAATTCCTCTTAACCATCAGCCCTTTTTTTTTTTATCACGCGTGCCGTTAATGTAAGGTTTTGATTATTCACCATTAAATATGAAGCAATTTGTACCCTTTTTGCTATACTACGTGTAAATGCAGTCTGCTATGAGTATGTGTTTTTTCTTTCTGCCAGCACATTGGTCTAAAAAATATAAGGGACCTAGCTCCTTGATCTAGGTCTCCTACCGTGAGAACCTTTTTTTTTTTTTTAGGATAATTTTTTTTTTTGAACAGCTTAAATTACTTGATTTTGCAGGTGATGTAGATTGGCTACCTAGTGTAGGAGGTAAAAAAAGATATAAATAATTGTTATCTGGAGAAATGTATTCACTGCTTCTCCATCGTTTGGTACCTGAAACAATACATCCCTCCCAAACAGAAACAAAGTACACTTGGTTCTGTTGTGATAGTGAGTTCGTACTTCGTATTGCTACGCCTTGCTTTCATTAGGATGTGAAGTTGGAGATCTGAAACCAAAACGTTTATTGAGTTCGGAGGAGTAGTAAAGAAACCTTTCAAAACCATTGAGTTCATCACTCCCAAACCATTGTTATTAAAAAAACTCAAGCTCTTCAAATAACAAGAGGCTTGTTTATCAGATTTTCTGTTTTTTAATTTCAATTACTTTTTACTTTTCTAACAGCCAGTAGGATGTCAATCCAAATAATCATCGGCAACTTTTAGTCTCTATGAAATTTTCAATCACTATTTTTGGTTTTTATTTTTAAGTTAATTTTTGTAATTTTTTATTAAATTATACATAAATGTATAGAATATTGTAAAAATCTCTTCGAAAAAAGAATTAAAATTTTTTAACAAACATGAATTAAATATGAATTTTTAACCGCCAAAAAATAAAAATTCATATTTAATTCAAGTTTTGTTAAAAAAAACCTAATTTTTTCGGAGAGATTCTTATAATATTATAAATTTATGTGCTAAAATTTTATTAAAAAATATGAATTATACGTATGAGTTTACTTTAAAGAAGAGACCAAAAGTGAAGATGAGAAACTTTTGGGGGAAGTTTATCAGAGAACGGAAGTTAGTCTTAGTAAGATTAAAAAGTGAAGATTCTCAAAGAACGAAAGTTAGTCTTAGTAAGATTATCATCGGTAGGAATCTTAGTTGTTGGGAAGATTCTCGTTGAACGGAAGTTATTAGTCTTAGTAAGATTATCATAAATAATAATCTTACCATAAATAATAATCTTAGTTCTTAAGACGATTCTTATAGAACACTAGCGTTTTCTAGACACTTATTTATGTCACATGTGACTTGCATGTTCTTGATAAAGTTCTTGAGATTCTTGGCTTGTATAAGAACAACCTTCTGAACTTTGCTTGAACAGTCTGATCAACTCGCTGAGCAATATTCTAAACTAACTTTCTGACCTCAAAGTTAGTTCATAAAACCAAATGT
>Ga0315914_1001908_pt1 | contig 31808 bp, 23 predicted proteins | sample MpolenodulesMG_FD_203920 | JGI IMG/M metagenome (GOLD analysis project Ga0315914, IMG submission 203920) | Medicago polymorpha root nodule microbial communities from Los Angeles, California, United States - elongated nodules | ecosystem: Host-associated > Plants > Roots > Nodule | place: USA...
AAGCAAGTCAATTAAGAGGTATGGGAAACTTATGCTTAGACGTATCAATTGGACTGATGTTTTAAAAGAGAAAGAAGATGAAGATTCAGACGATGAAAAGCCGGCTAATAAATGTGTTCTGGTGTGGCAAGGAAGTGTTGCCAAATCGAGCTTCAATAGGTTCAGTGTTCATGACTGCATCACTGAAGCAGCTGCTCGTAAAGTTTTTGTGGATGCTGGGGTTCCTCATTATTGGGACCAAGCTGTCAACTATACAGAGGACGATGCTGTTTGAATTGTCCTCTAATGTTTTTGGTCAACATTATTAGGATGCCTATCCAGTCTTTTGGTGAGTTAACAGTTATGCAATTGCTTCCAGTGGAGTTCTTTCGAACAAAATAAGAAATACCATAGCTGTTGGTGCTCCCTTGTTTCCTGTGGTCAATGATGTCTACAACAATTATAGATTTGCTATATCATTTAGTGGTGTGAACTTTCTCGCTTCCATTTAGGAAGTCCATTTGTGTGCGGTATCACTTGGTTAAAAATCTTAGGCCATCATGATATACTGCAATGTTTCTGACTTTGTAAACTACTTTTTTTTTTTTGGTGAATACTTTATTTCTCACACTATTGTGTTTCTTGTAGCCAATGATATTATTTTGATCCCGCATCTGGTATATCAATATTATCCTGTGTTGCTGAACATGTTTCAATGAAAATGGATGGTGGTGTGTCGCACGAGTATCAGGTTCATGCATGCAGTTACTCTTAATTGACTAGTAACAAGTTGTTTTTATAAGCCATTATAATTGGTTTATGAAAATAAGCTAGAAAACAACGCAAGAACAATGCCATAAGTTATTTTTATGTGTTTTCTCAACAATCCCACAGGTTTGAATAAGTTATTTCAGACATGCCTATATTCTAGACTCTACAATATCTATTATTTGCCTTTTTCGAAAGGAATCTATTACTTCTGTAAAATGACCACCAAAATTCTTTAATTTAGTTCGGTTAAACTCATAATATTTCTAATTTTGTGGGTTTAATGATCAATTTTAAATGAGATTTTCTAGTCTCACCCCAAAAATATATGGTTACACCCGAAATTAATTAAAATTTATAATAATTCGAAAATTACCCTTATTCATGGACATTTCTCAAAATTCTCTTTTCATCTTTCATTCTAGTTTCAATCTTCATATCCTCCTTCTCTCACAAACATCCATCACCAAATATGATTAAGCACAATAAGAAAAGATCAAAGATTAAATATAAGGTCTTTTAATACTACTCTATTTTATAAGGACTTTCTCACAAACACCCTATTAGGTATCCTTGAATTTCTGGGTTTTCAAGGATTATTTTCTAGATATATTCTTTTTCTGGGTTTGCAGTTCCTACAAGTAGTTCAAAATTTATATGTAAACTTAAATCACGTGTATGTTAAGAAAATTAATAATACAAACCAACGTTAAATCAAATCACGCAGCTATATATACGTTAAATGATTTAATCGTAGTCCTTATTTTACAAAGGTAGCCAGCCACACGTTAAATTAGTTAACGTATTTCTTATTTTACATCATATAGATCAGGTATGCTTATGTGAAAGAGATCAAAGAATGACATAGAAGAAGCAACACAAGGACGATCAGGGGAAATAATTGGCATCTCAATTCTCAACATAAGAATTAATCACAAGTACTAGTAGTTTAATGGCTCCGACTCTAAGCCGATTACGTGAACATGAGAACATTAGCAAGGTACCATTAAATTCCAAAACAACCATTACACCAAACTAACCTAATGCAAATGCAATTACCAAGAAATCGGGATTTACAAGAGATGTTAAAAAAAGATCACCCAGTTCATATAATTGAGTCACTGTCATTGACGATCAAAGACAATTGGTATTGTATAACTCAATTTTGAAAGAAAGCAATACAGGTTGCGAAGAATCGAAGGAGAGAATGCTTAGAAGACAAAGAGGATAGAGGAGAGAATGCTTGAGTTCAACCGGACATTTTATTTTATTTACAAGTATTTTGGGATGTAACTTGGTTTTTATGGAGTGTTACTAGAAAAAAAATCATTTCAAATAGATAGTTCGTAAAATAAGCCTTAAAAATCGATAACAATTTATGTATTTTTTTAAAATAAATGTATTCAAGGTCTACTTATCTTCTACTTAATATAATAAAACTATTAATTAATACTTCCTTTGTTCCTAGGTATAAGAGAAAGATTTTGAGGGTCCGTGAGAGTAGAAAGAGTATGATGGAAAAAGATTTTTTCTAATTCTTTTTAGAGAGTTCCTGATTACCTTTGAAGAATTGTAGATAGATTACCCATCAATCAATCGTTAGCTTGTGGGCTCCACTTGCAAATTTATCCATGTAGCTAATTTTGATTACTTGATGGGTAAATCATCCACAATTCTTCAAAGTTAGCCTAGGCTGAACCAACTTTTTTTACACCCAAATAATGTATATTTTTTTTATTATAAAAATAAAGATATTCATTCATACAAGTTGATACTCAAAAATTCAAATTTGCTAAAACCAAAAAGGTTGAATCTGCGAACAAACTCGCAACATTCATTTAATAGCATAAAACGATAAAGTACATAAGTCCAGGGCCGACCCAACTGATTAAGAGGCCTAAAGCAAAAATTTTAAAGTAGCCTTTAAAAATTATTTTTTTAACAGAATATTTATATAAAATCAATTTTGTAGAGACCAAAATTTGAATTCATGACCAAGAGCAATTGAAGCCTTTTTGATAATTAGTTAAGCTATGCAAATGTCTGTAATTTATCTGTCATATAATATACTTATAACCAAATTAATTTTTCAGAGGCTTTTTTTTTTCATCCAAAATTTTAAGGCTCAAAGTCCTTGCTTAAGTTGCTTGGTACTTAGGTTGGCATAAGTCTACAATATGACTATATGTGTGTGCAATACCCATGCCACGAAATCTATAATATTGAAGACAAAGATGCCAACATTATTGATTGGATCCATATTAGATCAAATCGAATATTTCAATATGAATCAAGTAAAAATCAGAGTAAGATGATAAAAGAACACCAGACAAAGATGAGAATAAAAACAAACAATGCCGTGCGAAAACGTCGAAATGACAATAACATACTTAAAAAGAATAAAATTATGTGAGAATCCCTTATTAAATTAAGAGAAAGAAAGAATGAAACAATTTGGAGGGGGTGCTTTGAGGCTAAAATTTACCATAAATTATCCATTTGGAGGGGTTTAAAAGAAGGAGAAAAGTGTTGTAATCGTTATAAAATAATAATGTATTAGTTAGATAGACTGTTTCTGATATAATGTACTAGTTAGATAATTAATAACCGATAAAAATTACATTTTCTCTTTAAAAAAAATAATTTTTTATGAAGCCCTTAATTTAGGGGCTCTACTCTAGTGTCAGCCAGGATTCTAGTAAATTGTTTTTTTTAAGAATAGTAAATCACTAAATTGTGTTTATGAACAATAAAAATCAAGTTGAGGTATTTTATTTAGGTTTTATTACCCGGTAGTCCCTAAACTATTTTAACCCTAAAATAAAAAATTATAACTAAGTCCCATAAATTTTGTAATTGAGTTATTCTGATACATTGATGTTAGACAACCGTAATGGAATGACATAACTACAAAAAATATATTAGTTGACCTAATTACACTCACAATGCTTATTCAAGATGTCCCTTAATAAAACGCTTATTCAAGATGACAAAACATTTATATCAATTTGCGAATTAATAAAAAGATATTGTTACTCGTTCCACTTATCAAATTTAAGCAAGGAATAGTTAATTTGATTTTTATCCTTCAACACGCATGTTTGCTTTTGTTTGCCGGTCTATTTAATATTTCATTCTGCAAAACTCTATTTGTCATCTTTTAATATTTTTCTTCAAATAATTCTTAACTGTATCTTCTTTTTTTGTAGGTCACTAATTAATTGTGTTGCATTATAGATATGACTTATATTTATGGAAAACCAATAACGTGAGAATAGGAGTTGTAGAAGAGTTGGAGTGGTTTTATTCCTTTAATTTTTTTTCTTACAAAGAAAACCTTTTAGTGCATGATCTATATATTTTATTTTTCAAAAGTTGTACATACATATAATTAAAGCAGAAGCGTTGACATATAGTAGTTAAGATCTATATAGTTTTTCATTTTGGCCAGCAAGCAAAAGAGAAATCAAGGATCAGAACCCAATAAAGATGAGAAATTCAAGCATTGTAATAGTGGCGACTATAAACAAATGATTTTATTTCAGTTGGCTGGATCCGGCCTTGTAGGTTAAGTACAGTGTTTTGCAATCAAAATATGTGTAAAAAATTTGATGAAGTCAAAAAATTATTTGATACGATATACAGCTATAACATACTTTGCCCTAAAAAAAAAAAGATAAAGGTATAACATACTTACGCGCTTTCTTAATGAATCAATCATTTGCAATTGCACTTTACAAGTCTTCACATATATCCTCGATCCATATATTGCCTATTGCAATAGTCAAATCAATTTTATTCCATTCTTTGAATTTTGCATAGTTGACTATAAGGGTATGGACAAAACATGTTGCAAAATGAAGGCTTCTATATAAACCTTAACATTCCATGCAAATAATCACACCGATACAATTAGTTACAACTTATTACAAACACTACAATTAATTCCATTTTGCAATAATGGCTTTAAGTTCCGTTAAAGGCTTCTTTTTGTTGCTATTAATTACATGTATGATTGGGATGAATACTTCAGCTGAGTTATCAGAAAATTTCTATGGTAAAACTTGTCCAAAAGCTGTTCGCACAATTAGGAAAGCAGTGCAGGATGCTGTGAAGAATGAGAGACGCATGGGAGCATCCTTGCTTAGACTCCATTTCCATGATTGCTTTGTTCAAGTAATAAATTATTCTCATTTCTTTTCTTATACTATTTGTTAATTTGATACATGCATGCATGCATGCGAATGTTACATATATATACCATTTGTAATTCAGATTATCAGAGTCCTTTTCCCTCGGATTCGAGTTAGGAGACAAATTAAAAATAAAGTTTCACTGATATATATGTTCAATATACATACATGCAGGGATGTGATGCATCAGCATTGTTAGACGACACGTCAAATTTCACAGGTGAGAAGAACGCATTCCCAAACAGAAACTCCCTAAGAGGTTTTGAGTTAATAGATGACATTAAATCTCAATTGGAGGATATGTGTCCCAAAACTGTCTCTTGTTCTGACATCTTAGCCCTTGCTGCTAGGGACGGTGTTGCTGAGGTAAGTATATACATTACAAACACATATTTCTATACATGTATACAATATTCGCATCAATAATTAATTTGATAATAACTAAGATTAAATGATGTATAGCTTGGTGGACAAAGATGGAATGTACTATTAGGCAGAAGAGATTCAACAACAGCAAACTTAAGTGAAGCTAATACGTTACCTGCTCCCTTTTTAAATCTTGATGGCCTTATCACTGCTTTTGCCAATAAAGGTTTCACAGCCGAAGAAATGGTTACTCTATCAGGTAATTACTGCTCTTAATTTATTACACTGCGATACATTAATTAGTAGTATAGTTCACGCATTCATTTAGTCGACACATTACACGTAGGTGGGTTTTAATTAATTAGGCCCGATGGTCCGAGATGATCTCAAGTAATTTTTTATTTTTATTTTAAAATCTAAAAAATCGAACTTTGAAATCTATAGATGGGGTGACTATGTATGACATATTTATGAAAGACAAACACAGTAGATGACACAAGTTGTAATTTAAAATTGAATATTGACCACATGTGTCTGTGTCGTGTTGGACACCAAACACACCTTTTGATGCTTTTGTTGGTTGATCAGGTGCTCACACAATAGGGCTGGTGAGGTGCAGATTTTTCAGAGCAAGAATATACAATGAAACAAACATTGACCCTGCATTTGCTGCAAAAATGCAAGCAGAGTGCCCTTTTGAAGGGGGTGATGACAATTTCTCTCCTTTTGATTCCTCCAAACCAGAGGCTCATGATTTTGATAATGGTTATTACCAAAACTTGGTGAAAAGTAAGGGTCTGATACACTCTGATCAGCAACTATTTGGTAATGGATCATCCACAAACGCTCAAGTGAGAAGATATAGCAGAAATTTTGGACGTTTCAAAAAAGACTTTGCAGATGCAATGTTTAAGATGTCAATGCTTAGTCCACTTACTGGCACTGAAGGTGAAATCAGGACAAACTGCCATTTCGTCAATGCTCCATCAAACACTACCACTGCTTAAATTAAATTAAATTAAATTAATCACCATACTAATTTGGTGTATGTATTCTTTATAATTAATAATAAAGTCTTAAATGCAACTTTATTTGTTAGCAAAAAATATAATTTGTATTGAATGTATACTAGTAATACATAACTTGTTATAGTATGCCAAGTATTATTACACATGTGAACAGTCGCAGATTCAATACTAATTTGTTTAATAATATCATCACTAGTTTATAATGACAATCCTTTACAATTACGAATATAAAAAGAAATGTTGCTCGATCTGCAGGCAGCTGCATGTGCAAATTAGATCTGATCTCTTGCATGTTTCAACTTGAATTTTTATAGACGACTTTGTTTAATTAATTAGTTATACTCCATGAACGAATCCCTAAGTATATTTGTTTAGCATTCAGTTGATTATTTGGCTCTATTGCCCGCTGCACAGGTAAAGTGTTCAAATCCTCAATTGACTTTTTACATTAAATCCTCATTTGATTAATTCAATCTAATTCTTCTTTTATCATTTTTGATTCTTACATTATTAAATGATTCTGTTATCACATTGGAACCTTCTTTCATGTGGTTGCTGATTTCTCAGGTATGCTTCATGACCTTCGCCTATAAAATCAAAATGATTCACTGGAATATAATTTTTCTTAATTTTATATTCAACTTATGCATGTTTGTTTAAGCAATGAAATTGCAACAAACGCACGTCCAGCTTGAAGTGACTATTTATAGCTTCTATTTTTTGACAGTGGAAGTGCTATGAAACGCTAAAAATAGTGGTTCGATGCCAAACCAAACATAGATTAGTCTTTCTCACATTCACATGAATATATATATTTTTTTTGTCAGGTAGCCTAGCGGCTAGAATTCAACTTACAAGGTGAATAAGTGGGGTGTCGGAGTTCGAACCCCGACCCCTATATATAATAATGCATTATCCTACCAACTGAGCTATGCTCATGGACTGAATCTTATTAGCCTTGACAAACAACAAAGAAATCAATAAAAAAATAAAGTCAATGATAGGGAAGAGAAAAATATATTATATATTGTCGAAAATATTAATAAAAACTAAATCCTGGATAAACAAATTTGTCTGATTAAAAGAAATATAAAAAAATTTGGCAAGATAAAAATAGATCTGAAGCTCTCTTTTCAAATCACTGTTCATCTAAATATCCAAATGTATACATTATTATATTATATGTCGCACTTTTTTTTTTTTTTAAAGAATGTCGCACTTTAAATCTCACGGTTACTTTCTTAGAAAAAAATCTCAGGGTTACTTCAACTAGAAAAAAAAAAGTCTCACGGTTACCTTTTTTCTTTTCTTTTTCGGTTACTTGTATACTTATTAAAAATATATGACCGCTAAAGCATAAAATAAAACTTACGAGACACATGGTTAATAGTATTTAATCATCTTAAAAACATGAAGACTTTTTTTTTATTTTTTAGGGGAAACACATCAAGACTTATATACATACATGTAGTTAGATTTCTATATTATATTATTAAAATTTTGATATTTCTGTAAATACATGAATATAGTCTATAACTTTTTATTTTTGACAAAGAATATAGTCTATAACTTAAAAATATCATTTGCTTAAAAAATAAAAACTTATAAATATCACAGTGTATATAACACTATTGTATTTTCTACCATCTCTTTTTCTTTTTTCGTCCAGATCATCACCACTAAAAATATCATAACCTTTTCCATCTCGAGCATATCTCGTCCAAAACACTCACTCCCACATATATATTTCTTCTACAAAACCCACAAAAAAAATTATGACCACAACACTTTTGGCGGCGACCACGACGACTCACTTCGTAACCACCATGTCGGAAATTGTAACAACCGTACCGGAAAGTCGATTCGGTTTATGTGTTTCCCTACCTTGCCATGACATTGGATATATTTTGGTTCTCATCTATTTTTTCCTCTCTGTAATTTCTCTTTTTCTATACTCTTTCCATTTCTCATGTTTTTTTCTTTATATCTAACTAATTCTTACATATAAACAAATAGATTCTTCTATATATAAAGATTAATGATTTTTTGACTTTCTAGGTTGGTCTAAATGTTGGGTGTAGGCTTACCCTCTAAATGTTGGTCACAATTAACAAAACAATGCTATATTATATTGTCAAGAACATAATAATCTTGAAATCATGCTATGATTAGGGAGCAATGGCTACGCCGTTTGTGATGTCATTGGCGATCGAGAGCATAGTATTCCCTCCGACCATGAAGGCACCGGGATCCACCAACAACTTCTTCCTTGGCAGCGCAGGGGTGAGAGGTATCCAAATCCAAGACAAATTCGTCAAATTCACCGCTATTGGTGTTTATTTGCAGGACATCGCTATTCCATATCTTGCCGCGAAATGGAAGGGTAAACCTCCTCACAAGTTAACAGAATCCGTTCCCTTCTTCATGGACATTGTTACAGGTAGATACCTCTCTCATTGTCATGGGCATTTTTATAAATTTAATCATAGATGGTACATATTAGTATCATATCCATGCATGTCCATTAAAAATAATGACAATAATAATTTCCCACATAGTAGACTGATAATCATTCCAGAAACAATGATTAAATTTACTAAAATTAATGCATGGATATGATACTAGTATGTACACTATAATTCAATTAGATCATTCTCACCATTTATCTTAGATGACATATGTTTAGAAATAGTATTATGAAAGTGACACTACAGTGAGATATGTGGAAAATTTGAGCTTAGTTGGATTGATTTATTTGTATAAGTACTTGTGAGACCGAAAATTTTTGAGAGAATGTATGAAACTAATTTACGATATGTACATAAATTTTATTAGTGTATGTTTGATTCCAATTTAATTTGAAAGAGGTAAAATAGAGTTTAGAGATGTAAAATTGATTTTGATATGTTTGGTTCCTTTACATTAGAAATGACCGTCTCTAGAGTTGATTTTATTTGAAGTTAAAAATTGTAACTTCTAATATTAGAATTGATTTTTACACTCAAATTTATTGTAAGTCACATTTACACGAATGTATCTAAACATAAATAATTTTACCTTCAACTTAATTTTAGGTAGAATAAATTTTACATAATCATTTCTTTCGAAATCAATATTTTATCAACGTAGAACTAAAGATACACTTAGCTTATTGATTAAACTTTTGGCAAGTGTACCAATTTGTCATCAAGTAATAATAAAACAATTAATCAATACTTAAAATATAAAATTGGGGGGTTTACATTCAAAGTTGATTGCAATTGAAAGTAAATAGAGACTTAAATTTAAAATGATGAGAAACAATTAAGATTGTCTGAATCCCTGTATGTTCCTGTTTGGTAATTCCATGCCCTAACAATGCGAAACTAGCTAGAAACAAAGCGAACAACATTACATGAATTTATCTAATTAGAGATTAGTTAACAACAAACTAACAAACTCATTCAAGAATTCAAAGCTACAATTTATTCAATTGACTATACATTAAATATTAAATTAATAAAAATAGACTAAAAACATAGTTAAAAAGACTCTAAAAATAAAGACCCGTGATAAATCATCACTTATTTTCATAACTTATTCAAAAAAAAAAAATGATTTAGTCTTAAACGTTAATAAACTAAGAAAGTGTTATTTGTTTGTAGGTCCATTTGAGAAATTTATGCGGGTGACAATGATTAAACAATTGACAGGACAAGAATACTCAAACAAAGTATCTGAAAATTGTGTAGCCATTTGGAAGTCTCTTGGGATTTATACTAATGAAGAAGATAAAGCAATAAACAAGTTTGTTTCTGTTTTCAAAGATGAAACATTCCCACCAGGTTCCTCTATCCTTTTCACAGTATCACCCAAAGGATTAGGATCACTAACGGTTAGTAACACCAAAATTTAGAGTCTAATTTATGATATGTTCTGCATTTTTATTTGTTGTTTTTGAAATAGCTATGCTGTTTTGAGTAATATTAAAAAATATAATATATTTTCTAATTGGAGCAGATAAGTTTCTCTAAAGATGGATCCATTCCAGAGGTAAAGGCTGAAGTTATAGAGAATAAACTACTTTCACAAGCTGTGCTTGAATCAATGATAGGTGCACATGGTGTCTCCCCTGCAACAAAACGGAGTTTAGCCTCCAGATTATCCAAGTTATTCAAAGAGCAGATTTTATCTTGTTCTAATGTGTATGTTTGTCATATTACTACTTACTAGTGTGGTATGGTATCCATACAATTATCTCTTATCATCAATTGCCATAAAATGAATTATACCGCAATCATATTAACAAATTAAAATATATGAAATAAATTTATAAATTACATATTATATTGTTTAAATTTCTTACTGAATTTGCACTTGTTGGTTACTGGCTTGAAAATCGATGCACTGCTATTTGCTATCTCGAACCTCTCCTCAATTGCCGAATTTATTTTAATGTAAGGCTAATTTTTGCGTTGATTCTATTCTCTTGCTAACCTGGTCTATTCTGGTGATTTCGGTTGGACAATACTGGAGGATTTGATTCTTTTTTTTTTTTTTTTTGCATTTCGATGTATATGTAAATTGAAATTGAAAAATAAATTAAAATACCATATCAAACCAACTTTGTTTTCTCTCAAATCTGCGTGGATGGAAGGGAGTGAAATGTATCGCAAAGTTTTGCATCAGGCTCAGTATATTTACCAGTAAAATATGTGCATGGATCCTAGTGACTCTACTCTCGACAATTGAAGTGGGTTATGTTCAAATTAGTGGATTCAAACGTTGTTGTGAATACGTTGAAATCGGGTCATTCCTTAAATGCTCTTCTAAAGTTTGTTCTCCAAGAGGTGACATCCCTTCTCTAACATTCAAATTGGAGTATTCATCGCATTTACATAATTTTAGCATGCGAGCAAGTCTTATTTGGGTACAAACATAAATAAAAAAGTTTGGACACACTCATATAAATGGAGAAAAGTAAATAATTGTTTTTAATCACATAATACAATTATTTTCTTTTTGATGCTGGTTTCTCCAACTCCGACAATATTTGTGGTTGATGCATGCAGTTTATGTTACTTAAATATTGTCAAAAATGTTACTTAAATACTATATCACATTTTAAGTCGCACATTATGAGTTTAATGGTAGTGGGATGACGGTCCAAAACAACTTTGCATATACAATCAATCAAAACATTCTAGACTGCCACATAAATTTAAAACATTAATTAACGTAATGATTCTAAACATTTTGATTGGTTGTGTGTGTAAAATTATTTTGTACTTTCAATCTACCACTATTAATCACTGAAACAAAACTTACCGGAACACATGATTAATAGTACAAATTCCATATGAAATGTTATCTATCTTTCCCATATGCAATGTTATTTTATTTTATTTTTGTACTAAAAGGACCTAAGTCCAAGGAAAAAATAAAACTAAAAAGGCAGCCAATAGAGGATCTCGATTCTATGAAAAGTGGTTGAGTGGGTGGAAATTCATTTAAAAATGCTTTATTTGGTTGCATTTATAAACAAATGTTTTTTTTTCTTCTAAATTTATAAAATAATTAATGTATATGAACGGTAATATATTCAAATACATCAATTATATTTGTCTATAAATATGATAAGAGAGAGTATTCAAAGGAAATATTTAGACCATCTCAACGAGGATCTCTCTTTTAAGACAGACATGTAGTTATTAGGTAGCCATTGTGGAAGAATTATTGAGCATATATCATTATTATTATATGTGAGATGGATGGTAGGTAAGGGATTTTGAAATTTTGATTGGTTGCGTTAGGGTGTACGTGTACCCGACTACCCGTCGTTCTCTTGTTTCACATCATTCACGCCTCTACCTACCATTACCATTACCATTTCCATTCCTATATAATAATAACATACAATACAACCACTACTCCATTGTGGTTATAATGGCACTTCAGTCCGTGACGTCATTGGCGATCGAGAACTACGCATTCCCTCCCACCGTGAAACCACCTGGATCCACCAACAACTTCTTCCTCGGCGGTGCTGGAGAGAGAGGTATTCAAATTCAAGACAAATTTGTCAAATTCACCGCCATTGGTGTTTATTTGCAGGATATAGCTGTTCCATATCTCGCCGACAAATGGAAGGGTAAATCTGCTCATCAATTAACGGATTCTGTTCCCTTCTTCAGAGACATCGTTACTGGTAAGTCAATTTATTTATAAACAGCTTATCCATTAAGCTCTTTATCCAAACAGTGTTATCTGTTGTAGGTCCATTTGAGAAATTCATGCGGGTGACAATGATCTTGCCGTTGACGGGCCAACAATATTCAGAGAAAGTGTCAGAAAATTGTGTAGCCATTTGGAAGTCTCTCGGGATTTATACTGATGAAGAAGCTAAAGCAATAGACAAGTTTGTTTCTGTTTTCAAAGATCAAACATTCCCTCCAGGCTCCTCTATCCTTTTCACAGTATCACCCAAAGGATTAGGATCACTAACTGTTGGTTTCTCTAAAGATGGATCTATTCCAGAGGTTGAGAGTACTGAAGTTATAGAGAATAAACTACTTTCACAAGCTGTGCTTGAGTCGATGATAGGTGCGCATGGCGTCTCCCCTGCAGCAAAACAGAGTTTAGCCTCCAGATTATCTGATTTATTCAAAGTGGAAGAAGATGAAAGGCAATAAAGCCCAATTAGCTGATATTTTATCTTCGGTGTGTACTTTCAAATTATTTCATTGGGACTGCCTTCTCAATGTACTAATAAAGATCGTTTGTTTGTTTCTAATTGATTTGCAGCTATATGGTGGGAGTTGGGATCAAACTTTGCTCCTTAACTTTCCACCTTAGCCACCAAATCATATTACAAGAACTAAATCTAAACATATAAGATTAAGTTCAAGTACGTAGTACTAATCCCATCCAAAGAATACCCAATGTATGCAGTGTATGGGCTTCAAGTCAACTTTTAATTAAGCATTGCTTTTTAATTTAGTTAACATTTTCTTATTTTATGCTTCGTTATTGCCTTTGGAGTATGATAATCTTAATTTTCATTTTCGTTGATTCAATATTTTTCTTATTTCATAAATGACGCACAAACAAATTAAAGAAAAAGCAAACGGGAATAATTAAGCCAATCAAAATGGTGTACATAGAAGTCCACAAAGCGCTGGGAAATGCATTAAAAAAAACAAGTACCAGATCTCTCTATTTGAGTTATGTCTCTTGAGTTTAACACTTGCGTGACTTAAGTCACGCAGCGTTAGTTAACTAACGCATAAATTTACACTTGCGTTAGTTAACTAACGTAGAGGTATTTTGGGCATGGCTGCAGGGTGGGAGCGAAATGTGCCGGGAGAAGAGCAGTAATCATTTTATTATTCGCACAAATTTGATTGACTTATGTATTATTGGGCTTTAGCATCATTTGATCTTCAATTTTATTATTCGCACAAATTTGATTGAATTGTGCATTATCGATACATAACAACAGAAAAATTAGATTATTTGAATATACATATACAGAGACATTGGATATATAAGTCATCTTTTATGTTGTACAATATTCATTTAGCTCGTTCAACTTTCAAATCACCACTTGGAGACTTTTTGTTATCTTAATAAAGAGTATGTTTGTTTCAAATTGTAATATTATTTTATAGGCTAAATTTTATATTTACTCCCTTAACTTATTTGTTGTTTTCATTTTAGTCCCCTAACTAATTAACGTTTCATTTTGATCCCTTAACTTATACTCCGTTAGTCAAATAAACCCTTTCCGTTAAGTTTTATGAAAAAACGTTAATCTTCATCCCTTCCTTTCATGAGCTTCATCATCCAACCCAGAATTTCATCAATTTCATCACCTCCATTAATAACCAAACTCAGAAAAAGAAAAAGAAAAACGCAACAAAACCTCCTCATAACACATTGGTGTGTACTCTATGAAGCAAAATAATAAAAATATTTGAGAAATAAACAAATTCAAACAACTCACATCAAAGTGTAAATAAAGAAATTACTAGCTACATCACTGACTCACATTGATATTCAAAGGAGCATTACAATTAAAGCTTTTGATCCAAACACATAGGTCCAATACTGCCAGGCGCCAGCTATCCGATTCTAATGTTACGAAAATAAAATTTGGAAATTGAATTCTCTAGTAAATAGCTAAACACTCTCGCCTCTAATTCTTGCAAGTTGAATGTCTTTTGGCATAAATGTAAGTTGTAACTCTGGGCATGAACAATGCATAGATTTATGTCTTTAAATCTGGGCATGAATAGTGCGTAGATTTATGTCTTCAAGATTGAATTGAAACTGTGAGTATTAAATTGATGAAAGTGAGATTTTGATTTAGGTAAAAAGTTTGATTCAAGAAAGAATGAATAAAAATAAAATAATTGATTAGGGTTTTCAATTTGGGGAAAAATTGAAATTGGATAAAATTATAATTCTGTGCTATCGTAATTTTATACTAAAGCATGGAAACTCAAGGAAGGTAAAAGGAAAGAGTAAAACCACAATCCACCACTAGCACAATAATTTTATCCAAACTTACACTAATTGCAATTCATTGACAGACAAACTAAGGAATCCACTAAATCAATCTGCACCTTTATCTTCCACCTTGCTTTAAAGAAAATTTCATTTACTTTACAAATACTGCCCCTGATCTTTGGACTATTCAGATGGTGATAGGTGATTTATTGTACCAGCCCAACATTTCTTATAACACTTGGTTGGTTCGAATTATACAATTTAGACGTTTAGAATACACAAGTCAGGGCTCTATGATCCAGCCAAATCAAATATTTTGAGAAATGTTGAAGCCTAGAAGACATTTTTTTCCTTTGCATTTTATAATGTTAAATAGAGTTTGCAAGAAGGTTGGAGGATGAGAAAAAACCTTGTTTGCCATAAAAGTTAATGAGAATTCTAACAACCTTCTCTGATAGTTAGTTACCATTCAGACGCATTATAAATCAGTTAAACCAATTTAAAAAGTGATGAATGGTAGTTAACCACCGTCCCGATGTTTTTTTTTTTGTGCCTAAGAGCAACTCATAAGTTATTACATCCAAAGACGAGGGAGAAAAGGGATCCCAAGTCCTTGCACATATTTATTTTCCACTTTTCCTTACAATTTTTATTCTTATATATTTGATTGATATCTTTCAACGGAACAATAAGGAAATCAACAATTTGGTTCCACTTTTAAAAAACCGCTAAAAAAAAGCTAAAAAATTTTATGTGCAAATTTAAACTTACATGCACAAAATTTTGTTACCTATAATAATGTTTATTATAAAAAGAATAACACATAAGGAATTTTTAAAAAGAGGGAGTGTGTGCAAAAAATAAAATTTATTGGTGGACTAAAATTAGGGTATAACAAGAATAAAACAAAATGCAAAAATCCAAATCCTTAATTTAAATGCATTATTCTAAGATTTTGTTTGAGAGTTATTTGGAGGGGAGGGGAACGGAGGACTTTGAGGGTGAGTAATATAGGGAAAAATAGAGAAATAATTCATATTTTTTTTCTTTCAAAAAAGTAGTTTTTTGGAGAATAATAAATTAATGTTTATGATCATTATATTTTTTATTTTAAGAACAACATATATTAAATTTGAAAATGACATATAAACCATCAAAAACCCTAAAAGCCTTCATAGAATAATTTTTTGAAATATCTACAAATAAAAAGGGTTTTATATTATGAAAAAAAAAAATAAACTCCAAAGTTCTCCCCTTCCAATATTCTTTTTTCTTTCAGTTGCTCCTTTCTAAAAACCATTCTCTCCCTTTCCCACAAAACTCAAACAAAAACTAAAACAACACTTAAAAAAAAGCAATAGAGAGAATATTACATAAATATGACTTGAATTTACAATTATTAAAATTTAGTGCCCAATTAAAAAACTAGCATCTTCTTAATGACATGACAAGTTGCATATTTTGAAACCAATCTAATTGAGACAATTTATTTGAGGAACATTACTAAACGTTTTTTAAGGTACGAAGTTGGCATTTGCACCGTCTAAATATGTTGCTCTCTCGATCCGCAGCCGGCTGCATTTGCATATTGGATTCTCTTTGCATGTTTGATAGACGACTTTGCTTAATTGTGGAGCACTGCATGCACAAATATCAAAGCATATTCATTTATCCTTCAATTAACTCATGAGCGAAACAATAACTATTTAAGAGCATTCACAGTGCTAGTTAGTGCTAGTTCCTTAATATAGACTTTTTAAATAGGCCGTTCGTTACACATCACTTATTTATAATATTTTAATAAAAGTACTTATTAAGAATTCAAAGACTCCAATGGGGGTATACTAATAAGGACTCTAATGAAAAGTATTTAAATAGGCCCTACTAACTTTACATCATTAAACAAAAATAATTTATTTATTAAATTATAAATTACCTCATAATATTTAATTATAATCCTTAAAAAAAATTAAATTATAAAATATTTATTTATTCGTATGAACTTAAATTTCTGCCACATTTGCTAATAATTTGAAAATGGAAAAATTAACATTACAAATTTTACATTCTTTCATTAAAAAATAATAATAATAGTTTGCATAAATTACATTTTATTTAAAATGATGACAAATAGATAAAATAATATTTAAAAAAACTATTAATTATTTAAAATTACTTCTTTTGTAAGTATGACCAAATAGTACAAGTGTGTCCCTCCTCTTTCGTTATCCATCAAGTTCTTACCAAAACCAAGTGTCAATTTTAAGCAACTTACGTATCATCATCACCAGGTCTTCTTTGAACCACAAGAACGATTTGACCATTTATGGAGCTTTTGTGGATGTGGACCCTGTCTTATGGCGAACAACGGATTATGGTTATACAACAATCAAGTTTTATCTCACTAAGTGGCTTCGTTATGGGAACTAAGGATAAAAGTATTATGGGCAGACCAAAAATATGGAGGGTTTATGAAAGGATGACTAAGAAGACTAGTGAGGTGTCTTAGTAGGGAATATTCTCTTTGTTTGTATATAAGGAGAAATTCATAGGAGAGAAAGGGTATAATGGAATGAAATTCTGTTAGGTCCAGAGAATAGATAATTCTGTGTTGGTGTCTTGCTTTAGGAGTAGATAAAGAGATCCTCTACTAACATTGTCCTTTTATCATCATTAAGACACAATTTTCCATCATTTGTATCTGCTTTCTACTTCTTTCTCTGTGCACATTATTGTTTCGGATTGCAAGGTCATGGTCGCTACCAGTTCAGATAGATGGATGAAGCAACGTCGTAATGGTCTATCATATATCATATTCCTATTCAACTCATTAATCTCTATATCCTTCTTAATAGTTTCTCTTATAGACACGGTAAATTGCATTGCGATCCATTGCGAAAGTGTGTAGGTGGAATAAATAAATGAACAAACTGGATAACTAATGCAACAACAAAAAAAGCACAGGAACATGCTATAATTGGTAGATAATTAGAGGGTGAAGAAAAAACAATTTTTATGTGGATTTTTTTTTTTAATTAAAAAATTACACATGTGGCATCCTACTCACTTAAGGTGCCACGTGTGCATTGACTAAGTTAAAATTGAAGTTAAGAGTCAAAATTATTATTATTTTTTTTTTTATAGGAGGGTCATTATTGATCAGTTTTTGACTATTCTAATGTAGAGTTATTAAATGTCATCCACTCTCACTAACGAGTTCATGTATTCTCCATTTAACCAATACTCCATTTAGTCCATTTAAGGTCTTGATGGAAGATATGTGGCAAAAAAAAAATTGAGCGCTGAGATTTTAAGTTAATAAATTAACATTTACTTAGGAAAATAATAAAAACAATATCTTCCTCTTCTCTCTTATGATCACTACCTTTTCTTTCACCGTAGCCCACTGCCACGAACCTCCTTTAACCAATACTCCATTTAAGGTCTTGATGGAAGACACGTGGCAAAAAAAATAAAATTGAGCGCTGAGATTTTAAGTTAATAAATTAACATTTACTTAGGAAAATAATAAAAACAATATCTTCCTCTTCTCTCTTATGATCACTACTTTTTCTTTCACCATAGCCCGAACCTCCTCGCGCCACCTTGAACCTCCCAACGTGGTGCATCTTTTTGATTCAAATCATTTGCATTCGAATTATCAGTCCAACAACGCTTGGAAACAGATAACCTGAGATTCGATATCGAATTCGAAACTGATAACCTGAGATTCCCAATAATACAAATCGGAAATCAAGTCACAATTCCAACTTGACCATACAAATCAGATCTATTTTTCACAGCCCAACATCGTTACTATCATCGGAGAAAAATCCAAGAGATCCCCCGATAATTAAAGAAGGGACAACGACGACGGAGCTATGGATTCGTTTGTGACGGCAACAATGAGACAAAGATGAGAAGAGGAGATAAGGCGCAACACAGTGAGAGGAGGTTGGCGGCGACAGGCTGCGACGGATGGAGGTTGGCAGCAAAGGCAGGAGAGTGGAGATGAAGATTGGTCGTAGGAGGGAAGAGGAAACGTATTTGGTTTTGATTTAATAAAAACAAATGTTAAATTTTTTAACTTAAAATAAATCTTAGCCCTTAAATTATTTTTGTCACATGCTTTTATCCAAGATCATAAATGGACTAAATGGAGCGTTTGTTAAATGGAGCATACCTTAACTCCTCACTAACACCATTTTATCAAACCAAGCTTAATTTGTTTTCATATGCTTCTTTCATCCTAAATTAGAAGTCATTTTGGTCCTTTCCTATTATCCCATTATTATCCTTAATCACAATCTCCTTGATTTGATTGGCATAATTGTAAATTTACCATTTAATCATTAATAATTAGTTTCCAAATTTCCAATACAAAGTCATTAAATGTCATCCACTCTCAATAGCAGCACTTTATCGAGCAAAGCTTTATTTGTTATAATTAGTTTCCCAATTTCCAATACAAAGTCATTAAATGTCATCCACTCTTGATAACAGCACTTTATCGAGCAAAGCTTAATTTGTTTTTTCCTTAGATGCACGTATGCAAATCATACACTCCTTCCGGTCACTAATACAAGCAAAACTTAACTTTTTTGATACATTTAATAATTAATGTATCTATTCTATAATAAAGACTAGATACATTAATTATTCAATGTATATAAAAAGTGAAAAATTGTTTATAATAGTGACCGAAAGACATATTTTTTCCGTCCCAAATTATAAGTCGTTTTGATCATTTCACACGTTTTAAAAAATATAATTAATTGTGTATGAGAATGAAATATTTTGAGTTATTTTGTCACGTGTCTTGCACACTCTTTAACAACAACTCTATTACGGGATTTGACACTTGTTTTCAAGATTCATCAGGAGCACAACATTGTTGATAGATATTTCAAATTACACTGCTTTTACCTCTACTCCTTCAGAAGCTGAGGCATTGGGTTTATTTGAAGCTTTAAATTTGCTATTATCTGAGACATGCCATATGTTATATTTGAAAATGATTGTAAATTTGTTGTTGACGCTGTTAACGGCCCACTCCGTTCCAAAACAAAATTGGTTATATCATTACTAGATATAAAGATCTATTGTCATCTCACAATAATTTTATTGAGTTATATCAGACGACAATCAAATAAGGTTACTCATAGTATAACACTATACTAGAGTCTCTTTATCCAATCTTATCCCTCCATATTTTTTTTATATAATGTACCCTCTTATTTTGTATCTGTTAATTATTAATGAAATAGTCTAATTTCTCCTTTGCTAAAAAAAATGTGGGTCCGACACATAATTCTTTCTCCCCAAGAAATAGATGTGGCTCATGTTACTTCAATCTATTTACTATTACTATTACTATAATATTAAAGTTAATGTCCACTAAAATTTCTTAATTAATCTTGGTTAAACTCATAATATTGTTAATTTTATGAGTTTGATGGTCATAACTAAATATTATTAATCTAAAACTATTTGTTAGCATCCTTTTTTTTTTTTTATTATCAAGAACTCTTGCCCTAAATTGAGGGCTTTCAAGTATAATTTTCACCTATTGTTCAAAATTGAACCACGACAAAGCAAAGGCAAAGAGGCATGAACATAACAGTCTCAACAACAATAAAATCACATATAATTGCAAATTGGAGACAAATTCAGTAATTCTTTCTTGACTCCTCAGATATAACAGGCGGCTTGCATTCACTTTGCAATCCCCGGTTTAATCGTGTCCCTTGCAAACTCTAAATCATGCATGCTCATGGCTTTGGCACCATACCTTTTAGCCCTCAGGGCAGCAACATCAACTAATTTTGCAAGGTCAGCCCCAGAAAACCAAGGTGTACACCGTGCAATGATCATCACATCAACATCTTCCTCCTTTGGAAGCTGTATCATATTGGAGTACGAAACACACATGTTAGAAGTTTCCTTCCAAGTTCTAACAATTCAATATTCCACAACTTTGCTATATATCTTACAATTGTGTACATTCACAAATAAATTACAAAACTTGAATAAAAATAGACATAGTTTAAAAAGTATCATAGGTTATCATGGGTGTTGGGCTGTTAGATAACGTGAAGTGTCCAATAGACACCCAATCATAGCTTAAGGAAATCATACTACGCAATGCTTTGCACCAATTTAGTATGAGCACTGCACACGTCCCTCAAAAAATTCGTAAGCCATTCGACCCAAGATAGTTAAAATACACTCTTCGAAAAGAGTAAAAGCATACCTTTGACATGTGAATGTGATATTCCAAAATCTGCCGCCTTCCTTCTACATCTGGCATATGAACAACAACACGGCGATCAAATCGGTCAGGTCTTGGGAAAGCCTTGTCCAGTGACGTAGGAAAACAAGTAGCAACAATCACAATAATGCCTTCGTTTTGTTTGAATCGATCCAACGAAACAAGCATTTGATTTAAAGTCCTATTTACATATCGTTTTTCACCAATAGCATCAATATCATCAATAAAGATTATACAAGGCGAACTCTTTTTTGCAGCAGCAAAAAGATCTCGTACCCTTTTTGCACCAATACCAATAAGCAAATCTTCATCAAGTTCATATCCACTGCTTGCAAAGAAAGGAACCCCAGCCTCTCCAGCAATAGCTCTTGCCAACAATTTTTTATCAATGCCGGGCGGGCCAACAAGCAAAATACTTTTTGGGACTTGGCCACCAAGACGAGTAAAGTGCTGTGACAAGGGAAAATAGTTATCTAAGATAGCACAGAATAATACAGGACAGAATATGGTCATGAAAAAAGTATTTATAATGTAACTTAAAAGGTAAGAAAGTAAAAAAAAAATGTAGGTTCTGCATAGAGCATTTAAAGCATTTATGTTTAACAAGCCACGCGAACTTATTGTCAGAATCTAGTACAAAAATAAATATTGGCCACCAATGAAAACAGTAACTTAGCCAGATGTGTAAGAAATGCATGCAAGAGAGAGCATATAGTTATGGCGGAAAAGACTACCTCGGGATCTTTTAGGTAATGAACAATTTCTTCAAGTTCAGCCTTTGCCTTATCCACACCTTTCACATCGCTTAATTTAGTACTTGTCTCCACGCTGGGAAGCACTTCTTCTTCTAAACCAAGTATTTGGCTCCAAGCTAAGGGTGAAAAACAAAACAAAGAATGTTCCCATCAAATGCAGATTGAATATTGAATATTGAATATTGTAAGTTAAGATAACACAGTATTACCTTTAATTAAAACATAAAAAATGAGAGCATGTAAACCGAAAAGGCAGAGGTAGCTTGCTGCTGATGCTGCATCATGCCATGGCGACTGTTTGAAATTTCCACCTTTTGATGCAGTGAGCATACGAATAAGAGCACTTTCAGGTCCAAAAAATCCATCTTTTGTAGGTTTTCCTGCATTTCTAAGAGCAGCATTAAGCCACCTATACTGCTTTCTTCCTCTCTCGTTGAGTTAGAAATTGCTGAAAATACAAAAACTCCTGTTATAAAGCGTGGTCTGTAGAGTGGGCAAAACAAATAAATATACAGAGAGCTGATTGATAAAAGAATAAGACAAGTTTTGAATTTTGCTGCAACATAAATGAATATAAGATCTTGGATTTCGTATATCCATCATTTATTTAGGCCCCGTTTGGATTGAACTTATTTTGATCTTGTGAAAAAGAGCTTATGCAAATAAATAAGTTTTTATCTTAATTCATAAATTCTCACTAACGAAAATTGTACCTTCATAAACTGTTTTTTCATAAACTACATTAACAAGCTTATAAATAATAGATGAAGACATATTTATTTGAATAAGCTGTTTTGCATAAGCTCTAAAATAAGTTAATCCAAACAGGGCCTTAATCCATCCATGAAATGCAAGTTTTATGAAACTAAACAGAAGGGTCAAAAGAGGTATCAAAATAAAGTGTGCAAACAAAAAAGATTATATTTCAGAAGAATAACATGAAACTAACTTGGAACAAAAGTTTCGTACTTGTACGATGCTTATCATTTCGAGACGCATAGTTTCTAGTCAATAAATGTTTGACCTTTCCAAATTCAAATTGTTTGCGTTGAACCTGCAAAAATAAGCCATGCATCATTCATTAGGGTTTCAAAACAGTTAAAGGCAAAATAGGGTAGGGTTTCAAAATAACTAACTAACCTACGTTGGAGGTTGATTGATTGAATAACAGAGCTGTGTTATGAAACGCCTCCAGCAAGCCATGTTACCACCGTAACAGAAACGAAGAAGGGAATGAATAACAAATCCAATAGCTATAAGAAGAACAGAGCAAGCGAATTTGTGGTAGAAAATATATAGATTAAACGCTTTTTCTTTATTAGATAAAAAATTTAGAGGTACTAAAAACAAAAAATGGTATATTATATGGAGCCAAAACTTAATTAAATTAATATATTATATATAGATCTCAATCGTATAAATATTCATCAATAGTTAATAAATTTTGTTAAAAAAATTGATAGTTGAAGGTTACTATATTTCTTTATAGGAAAAACAAATTTAATTTTAATAAAATTAAGAATAAGAGTTAAAACAAAAGTGTTAGTAACAAAACTTATTGTAATTGTTGGGGAGTCTTGGGAGCGGTAATGAGTTAAACGTCTATGATTCGCTAAGAGAGAGACACCACAATCTTACCCAAAATCTTAAGGTAATGAGTATCGTCTCCTATATATCCAACGTTTCCCTCCATTTTTAGTCGATGTGGGATATAATCACTCACATCCAACAATCTCCCTCTCAAGTGTGACTTGCCTAACCAGGCTTCTGATACCCGTTTTTTGGGGAGTCTGAGGAGCGATGAGAGCGGCAATGGACTAAACGTCTAGGACCCTCTAAGAGAGAGAGGGACACCACACTCTTACCCAAAATCTTAAGGCATTGAGTTTATGGTCTCCTCTCTTATATATCAAACATTTTCTCCATTTATAGTTGATGTGAGACATAATCACTCACACTTGATTTCCAACAGTAATATACATGTAGTCTGTGAAAAAAATGTTTATATAAAATATCCATCATATGCATGATATATTTACAATGAAAAATAGTTATCGGGAAAATTTTAGATTGAAAATGTAATTTAGATAAAATATTTATAAATTGTAATATATTTCATTTTGATTTGTTAAAAAAAATATGTGTACTTCAAGGACACATCTTAATCTTAATCTTAATCTTAATATATATAAATGTTAAACAGTTCTGACCTAACCCTAATCCTGCCCTTTTTGGCGGATCTAAATAATTTTTATGGAAAAAAAGGTTTTGCAAGAAATAAAATCAGGTACCATTTGATTATACTTTACAAATTTCTTTCACCACTAAACCACTTCCATTTTGATTGAAATATTGTTGCTTCCTTTTCTGATAGCAATTTCTTTTCATTATTGACGGTTCCTTTCTTGGTGGTCATTCTTTTTCATTATTATTATTATTTTCTGTCGTTCGTTTACCACGTAAAAGTTCCTTTTCATATTTCTTAGCAGTTTATTTTCCTTTTCATTTTTATAGATTTAACGGCCCTTGCGGTTAGGATCAGTTTTTTGGTGTATGCTTCTTAAGTGTTACGATATTAAAATTGCATTTTTAAAATTGTTGATAATTTGAATGATTAAGATGATAATTTTATCATTAAAAACTTCACCTTTTAGTGTAACTTTGTCGGCCTCTTTGTTTCTCATATATTATATTACTCAAAGTTATTTATTCTGACTTTTTATTTGCAAAAATCATTAACTAGCTAGATTATAACATTACTTTGCTTTCTCCCTTTGACTTTTCAAACATGTTTACCATTTTCAATTTGCTTATTTTAGTTGTTCTTTTAACATGAATGTAATCAAATATAAAGGTTGAGGAAGAAGAAACTCAGTAACACAACCTGATAATATTATTTGGTAAGAAAATAAAGTTAATAGCTTAAACTGGTGTAATTTTTGCATTTTTTTGTTGATTTTTGCAATCGTTTATAGCATAGTATTGAATGTATAATCAATGTGATATTTATATATGAAATTCTACAAAAACCTGTGCATCGCACGAGTTAGATTCCAGTTACAAACAAAGAAAAAAGGAGAAAACCCTCAATACAAATTGAATACTTACATTGTGGCAACTATAGAAGAAGAAAAAAAAGATAAGAAAAGAAGCATCATAGATCAACCTGCATAATGTAATTCAAACAAATTTATTCACGTAGATAAATATGCAAGATTGATAAAAAGAAAATACTAAACGAAAGAATATCAATTTTAAAAAAAAGAATACATCTGAATATATGATGTGGAGGTTGAAGACGAAAGCAAACATTTTTTTTTTGAGAGAAGACGAAAGCAAACATATAGTTAAGTATTTGAAAATTGTTGGTCTCCAAAAGATGTTGGAAAATCATGATGTTGTGGAATATCTTAAAGAATTTGGCTCTCGGAAAATAAAAGAGAAGTATTAGGTGAAGTCTACGGAAGAACCTCAACGTTAAGAGATGATATCTTGAAGGAAAGGACATTTCTGGAAATTGTAGAGAAATAGTGTTAGAACAATAGTAACATTGATCATGTAATAATGCCAAAAAAAAAAACATAAAGTAGTATTGGATACCAAATACTCAAATCAAAAGAAAATGTGTGTGAGAGTGAGAAAAACTTATTTGAGAAGAAAATGAAATCATTTAGAGAAGATATTGAAGGTACATCTCATACTAATGAGAGGAAGAATTTTTCTAATTTAAAATATCGTAGGTGCAATTTTATTTATTAAAATTTGATTAGAGAGAAGATATTGAGGTACAGTTGACTTCAATTTCACAACTATATGCTTAGCTATAACTGTATACTTTTGTAACATGGTCTAGTGATCTTTTCTTGGATGCTGGCTCACTTAGTTGCAAGTTAGAGGCAGCTAAGATAGAAGAAACACTCAAATATAAGAGACAGTGAACACACCTAATAAAGATGTCACTAATATGGAATTGCAGCTTGTATTTTGGGTGACAGAAGATCGAGGTATAACTGCTGATGCTGAAGGCTGATGACTATTGCTTTTTCGTTGGTTCTACACAATTTATTAAAGTAGTGACTATATTTGTAATTTTGGATCCTTGTAGTGACAAGGACACAAATAAAAGAGGTTGGTTAATTCATGGCAAAGCATAGGTATTAAGAAAGGGGTCCATTAAAATGATTATTGGTAAGGTGCAGTGAATAAAGCTTTAGCACAAGCTCCCTCAAAAAAAAAAAAAAAAGCTTTAGCACAAGCAGTAAAATTAGGATCAATAGAACATGGCATGGAAATTCTGTAGTAAAGCTAACATCAATTCCAAATAAAAAAAACAAAAGAAAAAAAAATTACACTCAACCTTGAATTTTAAAGAATCGGACAAGAAACACACTGAAACTTCATTGATATGTTAATATTTTCTCACTTGTCAGGATTCAAACCCCGTACTTTTTTAAGTCCTTAACCATCTACTAATTAGGAGGTTGCTTTTGCAAATTTTCCACAAATTCCCACCAACTAATTAACTCTCTCTCTGCAACATTATCATTCTTCTCTCCAAATCCTGGATTGGGACTATTGTGAGTGTCCAAGCCCGTGAAATCAATTGAGGGTCATCCAATACTCGATGGTTGCTATTTGAAATTTTTTGTTTAGGCCTCTCAATTGCTCACAGCCCTTAAAATTGTCCAAAATGCCTTTTTTTATACCTATTTGAAAATATATTAAGCTCATTGTAATGATATTGTGTTACCACATGAATATTTTTGTATAGTGTGGCTAGGGCTGGACAACCGGTCGGATTCGGACGGTTTCGGCCTCAAAGTCTCAATCCAACCAAAACCGTGGATGAAGAAATCTCATCCACTTCCGTCCATTCTCGTCAGCGGATTACGCGGGTGTCGGTTTGTACGATTTCACGGGTGGATGGGTGGGATTGAGTCGGGTTGAAGGTTCAAAATGAATAGAAGATGAAACAGCAAGAATGAAAAAAAGTTCAAACTTAGAAAAGAAAAAAAGAACAAATCTGCTATGGAAGATGAGGCAAATTAGATTTGTACCCTCTTTTCAAATCTACCAAAGAATAAAATATCAATCAAATAAACAACAAATCTGCCATAGAAGACGAGACATGCAAGTTGGAGGTAGACGTATGAAGGTTGCAGGTCAAGGAAGAAGATTACACAAACGTTATATTTCTCATTCTGATCAAAGTTCTGTCGGATTTCAATTGTTTTGTGGTGAGGTTAGGAGAGGAAGTCAAAAAGCAATGAAATATGGGAAAGAGAGTGAAGTTGTAAAAAAATACAATAAAAACTCCAGATGAATAAATAAGGATTGAACACAAAGTTAATTAATTTTCGTTAGCAACTGCTAGCACGTTTGATAGATTTCAATGTATCTTTGATGTAGTCTAAACTTTATCCTTTATTTTTCAAATACAAAAAATATTTAAAGACCTTCAAACTTTAGTAATAAAAATTAATAAACATATTATTTATATACACTTTTCAATATGCAGTTCTTTGAGAACCGACTTTGTGAGTCTCGAGATTGAATTGTCACATCACCTAGTGGAAGTGGAGAACAACCTTTAAAATCAAAGTAAAAAATCAATATTGTTGTACCATGACCATTGATAGTCGGACGGTTTCGGTTTATCCATGGGTTCATTTTCAACATCCGGACTCGACCATCACAGTCCACTCAAAACCAAAAGCAGTCACCCGAAGACCCGATAAACCGATCAGACCCACCCATTTGCTCACTTTTTCATACGGTTTTGTCGGATTCGGGTCAGGCTCAATTATTTGTCCAGCCCTAGTGTGGATAGATTTGATGAAGATAGCAAGCATCAAGTATCAAGGGTAAATATTTGAGGACCTATGATGCATAGGTACGGGTACGGTACCCGGTACGGATACGGGTACGTGTACGTAATACGACAAATTTTAAAAAATAAAGGTACAGGTACGTTGGTATAAAACATAAAAAAAAAAAAAAAGTTTTTTCAAGTGAATTACTACACTTCTATCACCATGTTACTTGAGAGTTTTATTTTTTTTGTGCATCCCCTCTACTATTTTCATCAAAAGCAAGATAATTTTGATTATTTTTTCAACGCCCGTACGTTTTTGCTACACCAACTACGACGAAATAACTAAGTAAAAATAGGTACGGTTCGGTGCTAAGTTACGAGTACCATATGAGTATCCGGTACGGATGCGTACCCGGTACCGGTACTTCTCCATGTTTGGAGTATCCATGCTTCAGAGTTGAGGACCTTACCATAGCTGGAAATTGTTGTTTAAGCCTCTTTCTATGGAAAATGGAATTTCCCTTGTTGGGTCCTTACCAAAGATGGAAATTTCTCGCTCAAGTTGGTTATTGTATTATGTATGAGTATGATAAACATCCTCACGTCCTATTGAACCATGGTATTTGTAACGGATATGGTCTTACCGGATCTTACGAGATTGTGAAGACGTAAAAATGTTTTGGAATGATATTATATCTCAAGATGTTTGGAGTAAGTTCTTTAGTCTTGGGTTGTAAAATGACCCTACTAAAATGTGACAACCTCTATAATATTGGTACGACTCATGATAATTGGCAAATTTTCTTTAGAGTTGTTGTTTATGAACTTTGAAAACATAAAAATAACATGACGTTTAATAGATAATTCCATTGTATTGTCTTCTTCTAACCTCAACAAGGTTTCTCACACTAGTCACCTGAGACACCACAGAGGTATCCTAGACACCACCACGACCACACGATCATTATAAGGTTAATATTGATGAGTCCTGTTAAAAATCATCATGGATTTCTACTTGATTAGAGACTCTCATGATAATTTTATCTGTGGCTTCTACAATAATTTTGGCTCCTGCTCTGCTATGTGGGTAGAACTTTGGGCCCTCAGTATTGGAATAGATACGACAAGTCAGTTGAATATCAAAAACACCATTTTTTAGATAGAATTTTGCTATTCCCCCTGCAAAAAACACTCGCGCCCTGCAGCCATGCCTAAAATGCCCCTGCGTGAGTTAAGTCACGCTGCGTGACTTAACTCACGCACCTTATAATCTCTGCGTGACTTATGTCACGCACCACTGACCCTTTGCGCGAGTTAACTCATGCAAATGGCCCGGTGGTCAAAGCTGAAGAACAAACGTTTTTTCACTTTGGTCAGGTTTTCAACATTCAATTTACACGTTTTTAACCACTTTCACACGTTTTTTTTTACCACATTTATGGTAGATGCAAACTAGGTTATCATTCCTACCTATAAATATCATCACAAACTTCCTCTTTTCCTCACATTATCTCCTCCCACTCTCTCCCCCTCTTTCTCTTCTTCTTTTTTGCTTCTATAGTCTCTAATCATCATGGGGGTATAAAACGAACCAAATTTAAATTTACCTCAAGGGATCTTGATGTCTTTTTCTCCAACATGGCTTATCACTATTTTCCCCAAGAGCTATTGCTATATACCACCCCAAGAGGGTAAAAAGATAATAAGTAGATTAGTGAATTCAAATAAAATATACGTATTAATTATTGTAATGTTTGAATGATATTAATAAAACGAGAGTTATATTTATTAATTTTGTTTTTTATTTGTATTTATATTTGCATTTATTTTATGTTTATGATTATGTATTGAATAAATAAATATTGAATAAATAAAATCGAATTTATTTTGTAATTTTGTATTTAATGAATAAAAAAAATTAGAATAAATACTAAATTAGAATAAAGTGAACAAATAATTTAGAATAAAGTAAATAAAATAATTTAGAATAAATTAAATAAATATTGAATATAGTAAATAAATTAAAAAAAGTAGTCACTATGCGCCACTTAACTCACGCCACTTAACTTAACTTGCGCATTATTTTACACTTGCACTAGTTAACTAGCGCAAGAGCATTATAGTATTTTCAGCTGGGTGCGAGCAAAAAGTGCAGGGGGGAAAGCAGAAATCTTTGAGATATGGTTAATTCAGGCTCATCCCCAAATGCTTTCATCCAGCCTCTTCTCCACTGCCCTGTATAGAAAATCTTAGTTTGTCATGTGTATTGCCAGGGCCAGACCTTGGGATGTGCAAGGAGCTCAATGGAGCTGGGCCTCCCCAATGTATGGGCTTAAAAAAAACTTATAACCCAGTAGTACTACTAAGTACTACCCCACTAAAAACAAAAATTCTTTATTCTCTTTCTCTTTGATACCACGCGTTCTATCACCATCACTCCATCGGACTTTCCTTTTCTTCTTCCGCGATTTGATTTCCTTTTCCTCTTCTGCTGTCTTGTTTTAGGCCTATTAGAATTGAGTTCTTTTGCTTTTGATGTTAGGTGAGTGTTTTTTTGGGGGGTGGTTTGATGTTTCTCATGTATACGATAATGATTTTCATCTTTGGGTGTATCGCATATACATGTTACCTTTTTTCTTTTTTTTTTGAAGTAGTAATATACATGTCACCTTGTATTTATCTTTTAAAAATTTAAATAAAACATTGTTCTTTTAAAAAAAATACGTTTTTATTTTATTATGAGCCTCTTTTCACTTACAGAGCCGAGCCTCCGAATTCGTAGGAACGACCCTGTATCAGTATGTTGACCTGATACCAAATCTCATGCACTCTTCCTTAGATTTTAATCTTATTTTCTTTTTGTGTTCCTCGTGTTTTGAATCTTCAACTTGAATGATGTAAGGGGGACTATTTTGTCCAATTTATTATCGTAATTTAATTTCTTTTTCTATAAAAAATGGAAAGTATAATAACTTTTGTTAACCAAAACACTAAAAAAATGTTTCATTAAGACCTTAAACTATAAGATTTTTTTTTTTTTAGGTTTAACTCATTCTTATAAAACTGAGTTATAGTGGTCTAACCCATCCTTGTAAATCAGTTTATAAGGTACGAACCTTAGTCTATCAATTCAATGCGAACTCTTTGACATATACTGAGTCTACTTAATTTTTACTTTGACCTAATAGAACCAATAGAAAAAAAATTCCGTTTAGACCTTATTTGCACCATAACAACACAAATTGGAGTCCCCAAATGCCCCAAATTTAATTTTGACCCTACCAAAATACTAAGAAAAATGAAAGAGAAAAGGATTCGAAACGAAGCAAATAAATTAGAGACGAGAGTTGTTTCAACAGATCTATGGTAGGTTTTGGCGACGGTTTGACTAAGGCCCCATTTGGATTGGCTTATTTTGAGTTTATGTAGGCTTATCTACTCCCATAAGCTTTTTTAAAGGTGTTTGGGTAAATAAATAAAAATAGCTTATCATAGTTTCATAAGCTGCTTATGCTATATTTTAATAAGCCTAAATTTTCAGTTTACCCTCTGACTTAACAAGGAGCTTATGAATTTATGTAACCTCCTTCGATTCTCTCTGGATCCACTTTTTCAAAACATATATTTTAATTGTAATGTTAGTTATCTTTGGTGGTGCATGAGTAACAAAATTGCTATATACTTATCTTACTAAATTAACACACGTAACAAAGTTTTTTTTTTAAGGAAGATTTTTATTATTATTATTTTTTTACGTAACAAAATGAAACTGAATATTAATATTTTTCTTATATGAATATTTTTTTGTTACGTAACTATATACTTATCTAATGTTAATTTTGTCTTATATGAATATTGATATTTTTTTAAGGACGAATTTTGATTATTCTATATATATAATTATAATTAATATATTATAATATTGTTTTTTACATCTTGATTAATTTTATCAAAATAAATCTTGTTAATTGTGGTTCGATTCTTTGATTTTTTTGTTAAATTAAAAATATTTAAATTTTCGATAATTGCTTATCTAATGTCACATCCAAACACTTCAATTTATGTAAGTACTTTTTAGTGTACATATCCAAACATAAATAGCTTATCAAGTATAAGAGCTTATGATGTAAGCTCTAATGTTAT
>Ga0315914_1001909_pt1 | contig 31807 bp, 19 predicted proteins | sample MpolenodulesMG_FD_203920 | JGI IMG/M metagenome (GOLD analysis project Ga0315914, IMG submission 203920) | Medicago polymorpha root nodule microbial communities from Los Angeles, California, United States - elongated nodules | ecosystem: Host-associated > Plants > Roots > Nodule | place: USA...
CACAAGTATAAATCATTCAATTTTGTTGCCTAGAAAGCTTCAGGATAAGCTATTTTTCAATTAACAATTCACAATTTTGAAACCCTAAGACAAGAAACTAGAGAAGAAATGAGAAATTGGAGAATCAATTGGCTTACCTTAGCTTATCTAACAACAAAAGCGGGAGAGGAAACACAGGACGAGATAATAGAGATGTTAGTGTGAAGCGAGTGAATCAATTGGCCATACGTTACTCTTGGTGTTGTAGCTGAGAAGCATTTCAACACAGGAGAGGAGAAGAATCCCTTCGCTTGGTGTTGTTGCTGAATGCATTTTCATACAACCACATTGATGTTCAATGTTGGTAAAGACTCGCATGATATACTCTCTTCAGTGTTGTATGGTATTATTCGGTATGTATATACCGGATTCTCTAAACAAGGGCAATATAGGAAATTAAGAGGGCACAGAAGATTTTGGGGGGGCCGATAAAGCAATCACCGGCAAACATACAACAAAAACATGCCTCCAATTCTTTTTATGGGAATATTGCACAATTGTTTAGTTTTTTTTTTTAAAGGATGCACAATTGTTTAGTTGTTGTACGAAAAAATTGAATATGAAACAATTATTCTAGATAAATAAATACTTGTATTTTAGTCAGGCCCGTTCCTAGCATTTTATTGGTCTTAACCAAATTTGAGAAATGCTTCCCTTATATAATAGATCATTTTTTTTTTATAAACGGTGAATGAGATACACAATAATCATTGCGATAACTATCATACAAAGTTTTGAAATCATAACTATGCGGACACACTGAAACATCGTGTGTTAAATATATCTCGTCCTATATATAATTAATAAAAAATAAGATAATAATTGGGCAAGGTGAACCAAACCCAACATAGCTTAGAAAAACGATAATAGACATATCCAATTTTATATAAGTTTCATTATCTGATTTGATAATTCAATCTAAAATTTCTCAAAGAACTTCATTATCATTCGTCATCATAAATTCATAATTGTATAAAACACACTTCCCTCATACCCAGTAACATTAAAACATTTTATCATTCGTCAATAGAATATGATATGTTACTTATAAAAAATTACACAGACCAAATTTGACGTCGCAAACATGAAACTTTCATGATGAAAGTCATTTGTATTATGAAATCTAAATGCAAATTCAGGTTAGCCTCAATCTAAAACACCAAAAGGCATCCTCAAAATAAAAAACTAATTTGGTAACTGGGAAGGAATAGATATTTTGCGTTTTACGTCTTACTTCTGTGATTTACATATTATGTCTATGTGTTGTGTTTTGGCTAATGAAATGTTGGGGGATGAAAGTGAAAGCGATGGAATGGGGGTGTGAAAATGAAATGTTGCTGGGTTGTAAAAAGGGGTGATACGGCTGATGGGAACAAATCTGGCAAATGTTTAGGTCCTCTTTGCGTTTTTTGCTATATATACCCCCTATAAACCAAGTATTTCTATAAACACCTCTCTCTATAATCAAAATTTTGCGCCCCCTACGGGCATGGGCCCTAGGCCGCCGCACCTCCGACCTATGCCTAGGGCTGGCCCTGATTTTAGTTGCTACAAAGCCTCGTTCTTGATTTTTTTTATGGGTTTTACAAATCATGAGAAAATGACCACCTCACATAACTATTTTTTAATTTGAAAATATTTCAATAAAAGACAAAAAAAACTTATTTCATGCAACGTAATATACCTTAATACATTATAATAGTTTTACAAAATATAAGAAGAAAAAAAAAACTTATCTTTTCTCAAAAAATCATATAAAATGGTTTGACAAATCATTTACAAACATACCAACATCAATATTCTCCAACATATCCTTCTTAATTGACAAATTTGCCAAACCCTTCAATCTTTCTTTTGATATTGATGATCTCAAGTAAATTTTAATCAATTTTAGTTTTGACAAACTTCTTTCCATCGGTGCTACGGTAACATGCATTATCAGTAAAATTTTATAAGCAATTGCTAAATTCAGATAACAATCTGCAAGTTTGACAAATTTAACAAAACGATTTGTAAAACTAACAAAAGAATTAACAATTTAACTCAATTTCTCAATAAAAGAGAAGACAACGAGTGTGCAAGTTTACTTTTTATTGTTTTGGTGTTATTTCTCCGACTTTTAGGAGAAAGTAATTATAGTAATCCAAAGTTCTGCTTAAAGGTAAGTAAAGTCTAATAAAAAATTGTTCCTCTCCAGAAATTAAATTCATGTTCTCATGAACAATTCTTCATTTGATAGAGTTTGTTGACTACTAGAGTTCAATTATTTGATACAAGGTGAGTTGATTTTAGTGACTCAAGGAGTATAAGTTTTTTTTTGTTATAATATAATTCTAAACAAACTGAGTAAAAAAAAATTAAAAATTAACCCCCTACAAACGTGGGCCTAAAACGGTTGCATCCTAAGCCTAAACCTAATCCCAAGGCCAATTATGTTGCTACATGCTAGTATTTCTCAATTTGATCAACCTTTATCTCCTTCATTTTTTTTTCCCTTGTCGGATAGACAAATGTTACTACATTAGCTATGTTAAATTTTTCTTCTTTGCAAACCTTGGTCCTTCAACTTTTATAATTTTAAGCTCAGTAACTCCCAACTCTTTTAACTCTTGCTTCAACCATTTGTCAAAAAAAAAAAAACTCTTGCTTCAACCAATAGAGCTACACTTTGGATCAATCCTTATTGTTAGAAATGTAAGTACCATATATCTATCGTACCTTATTCGATGGATAATACACGCAGCACATATGGATAACATTTTGCTATAGCCACTAATTTTGTTCTTTTTAATTCGATTACAAGGTTCTGATAGCTAAATGAAGCATATGTTTTTTGAAGGAAAATGAAGCATATATTTTTTACCCCAATAAGAAAACACATTAATAAAAAGGTTTGTGAGAGTATTCATTCCTAATGTCGACCTCCTTTTTGGATAAAGATTGGGAAATGCAAAAATTGCCGTACGTAAGTGTGATTAGTCAATATCTAATAGAGCACTCAACATATATACAAATTATATATTACACCATTTTCCTCACATGTAGCAAGTTGCAGTCCAACATAAACAAGTGGACGTATGTATATAACCGTTGCATGTTAAACTTTTGAGTGTTACAATATACATGTATGCCTTATATTCTTACAACTAGCTTATAAATTTATAAGGTGGTCCATAGTACTTATAGTACATGCAATTCATAACCACTGCCCAAGTGGGGTAGAACACAATGTTTACATCTAAGGTATTATGAATCTTTATTATAATATATTTATCTTGCTTAAATGTTTAGATGTTTATGTTGTAGTTTTAAGTTTTAGAGTTTTTTATTGATTGTTTCATTTCTTATGTAGGGCCGACCCTAGGCATAGGTCGGAGGTGCGACGACCTAGGGTCCTTGACGGTAGGGGTCCAAATTTTTTTAAGGTGGGGGTGTATATAGAAATATTTGTTTTTTGGAGGTATATATAGTAAATTTCATTGAAATGCACCAAACATTAAAACAATGAAGGGCTGGACTGAAGTCTGTTAATATTTTTAGCCATTTTGATGCTATTTGCTATATATACCCTAGTATCTCACAATGATTTCTATATACACCCTCCATATTAAAAATTGGTTATTCTTAATAACGTGAAGAAAAAAAAATATTATCAAAGAAATTGAAGATTTTTTTTTGTCCCATTGTTCCTAAAAATGTGCGTCACTAATATTAAAAATATTGTTGATATTTATTATTTAAGAAATTAATTGGGATAATTTTCATAATAGAACAATTATATTTTAGTTGAAAATAGACATATTAGAGAAATTAATCTTAATCTTGTCTTTCAAAGATTCCAAAAAAATAAATTATATCAATATAGTAATGTCAACTTTCTTGAATTGATTGACAAGATATTAAGTGTGCTAAAGTTCGCCATTGAAGGTACACTTTTAACAAGAGTCTAACATTGATTTTGTATCATTGATTTTGTTAGAGATACTTAGAGCATATGAAAAGAGGAATGATGTACTTCTAGCATACAAATGAGTTCTTGTGTCGATGATTCCTCTAAAAAGTCTAACACTAATTGTATATCATGTATTATTGTTGTTATGAGTTTAACATTATATTGGAGAATTTTTCATCCGAAAGTTTATAATTTATTTAATTACGTGTTGATCTACTTTTACTTTTTTGATGTTATTATTCTTAGGTGCTAAAGTTTCAGTCTCTATTTTTTAGGTGTTAAAATTTTAGTCTACTTCCCAGGTTCTATTGTTCTCCATTTCTACAATATTTTATTTTGGTTTGATGTCTATGAAGTATTTGATTTATTTGGTAGTGAAAAGCGAAAAAAATGAAATGAAGAGCCAATAAAAACATAACAATGAACTAAATTTTTTTTAGGATGTATTATATAACGGGAATTACTTTTCCCACCTTAAGGCCTTCTTCCGCGCCCTGTAAAATTTTCAAAAATGCCCTTGTGCATTCCAGATTTTAAAATCCGGATTCATGTTTACTATTTTGGATTTTATAATCCGGACAATTCTTATGTATAATCAGCCATCAGACTCTCTCACGTTTCAGCAGTTTTGAGTTTTGCTTTTAAAAACAACAAAAAAACTAAGTAAACAAATGCTAAAAACCTGTCAAATAAAATCATAAAAATATAAAATAGCACCAAAAAATTCTAAAAATCAAATAAAACTAATGCAAATTTTTTCGGATTTTTTTCCTGATTTTCTGGGGAATTTTCGGAGCAATCCGATCAAGTAGCCCGAAAACCCAATTTTTTACTAAGAACAGGTAACAATGACCCAAAATAGAAGGATGAGAGTTAGGAAGATTAATATTGTCCCTAAAATGACTATCCATGTTACAAACATGTTTAGAATTTGTGCTGATACAGTTCGAATTATATAATCCGAACTGTTTTACCTTAAAAGAGGGTGTTTAGGGGGTTTCCGGATTATGTAATCTGGAAACATCATGTAACACGCCCTTTTTTTTCGAAGTTTCCAGATTACAAAATCCGAAAAAATCCGTTACTTATTTTTTCACCCTTTAACAAAAGAAAACACCATTCCAGATTATAAAATCTGAAAACTCAAGGGCATTTTTGGAAAAAATAGGGCGCGCGAGGAAACCCATAAGGTGGGAAAAGTAAATCCCTTATATAAGGGTCATTTTACTCATATTAAGTCTAAGTCCCGTAGAAGTCTAGGAACGGCCCTGTTCTTATGGTGTAGATCTGAAACAATGGACAATTTGTTCAAAAATCAAGTATGCTTCAACGATGGAAACCCTTATTTGTTCAAGGTTCGGGACGATGCCACGTTAAAGGATATGAAGGATCAACTGAATGAAGTCACCCAAGGACTCAACCCCGGAGACACAAGGAGGGTGAAAGACGTTCAGTATAGACGTCCCGGGTTATTGCAGTTCGACAAGATAATGCTCACAGATGACGACTGCATGAGGAGCATGTTCTTCGTATTTCGTCAGTACCGCATGTTCCCGAGGATTGATTATGAAACAAGATTATGTTTAGGTAGCATCATTATTATGTAGTGTCTTTATTTTGTTGGAATTTAAGTTTAATTCAGGAAAGTTTACTGTGAATGTTGGTATTAAAGGGTCTTATACTTAAGGTAAAGGTTTGCAAGTCTCTTTGAAAACTCAAAAGAATAAAGAGAACACAACATGTATTTTATCAAATCAACTATATAGGTTTTCACATCGAATTCCTTCGTATAAGATGAGTGTGACGAACGAGAATGCATTTCTAAGATGTTGTTTTGTGCTTGATCATGCTCATCTGTCAATTGAAACTTGTCAGTTGGCAGGGCATGAAGATTAAGTTCAAAAGAATATATTGGAATGCATTCCTGTTTGTCGCCACTATTCTTATACGAGGGAATTCGATGTGATAACTTATATAGTTGATTTGGTAGAATACATGTGTTGTGTTCTCTTCATTCTTTTGAGTTTTCAAAGAGATTTGCAAATATTTACAATAAATATAGACACTTTAATACCAATATTTTGAGTAAACTTTCAAGAATTCAATTTAAACTCAACATCATGATGATACCACATTATTAGAGAGAATGTAGTTGTAACATCCTGATTTTCATAAACTATATTTTCATGTATCCATGTATATGTATGTTTGCCTGATATTTTATATTATAATATATGATATTATATAAACTTAGTTTGGTTTCATTTAAAAATTACTAGTTTTGATCCTTTTAGATAAAATGTATGACTACTAATCCAATTTCAAGGTAGCCATGGATAGAACGTGACAGTTTGTTAGAGAAATAAAGAAACCTTCATGCTTGTATGCAACACCATGATATGCTAGTTTATAGGACTAATTATTAGTATCTTTTTGTAAAAGAAAAAGACTAAATAAAAAGGTGTGTGTGCTATGCTAAGAAAAAACGTGTGTTAGATTGGTTGGTAGTATGATAAACCAAATCAGTAAAATAAAACAATAATAACACTTAAAACTAAATTCATGAAGTGTAGCTTTAGTCATGATTATCCTTTTCTTTCTAATATATATATCTCGCCGAAGTCATTAGAAAATAGTGTGAGATTAAGTCAAGTAAACTGTTACATATAAGCTCCTTTTGCTCACGATCTTTTTCATTTTTTTCTATACTTCCAGCTCTTTTAACCGAGTTTTCTAAACTCACAGAAATAAAACCACTCTTTTATCAACATTTAAAACTACCATTTCCTTGTTAACACTTCCCTCTCATTCATATACGCATCCTAGTATAAGTGTTGAGATAAGGACTATTCGATTGTTCTTTCTCCCATTCTTTTCATTCCGTTCAGAAAATAGGAACTCAAGAAACAACCAGAGGGAAAGCCAAAATATGGTGCAGTAGTGGTTGTGTGAAATAAACATAAAAATGGTGTGAAAGATTGTGTACGCAAGGCAGCAGTAGCTTTGAGGAATAAAATTAGCGGAGCAAAGATCGACGTGTGGATTGAGAGATTTTGCTAGGAGGATAAGGTAAGGGTTCTAGTCTTGACTATGATTTAGATGAAAATAATAGGTTATGATATTGAATTTGATTTGCTTTTTGATTCAATGGACGAGTGAAAAGATTTATTATGTTTTCTTTTAATTTTTGCCGGTGGATAAACATTAGTATTGGCGAGTAGCAATTTTGTTAAAGTATGTGATTTGCTGAATGTGTGAATCCTGGTGAATGTTTATTTGTGAATTTGGAAATGTTGATGTGTGTACGTGATTTAGAGGTTGTGTGTAAGTTTATTAATTTTATGAGGTCTTAAGAGTTAAAAGAAATATATATAGAGAAAGAGTGCAAAATATGCATTGCATGACATGTAGTTATGTCGGTTCATTATTATTTTGCCAAATGGAGCTATTAAAATCATTATGATAAATGGGGCGATTAAAATCATTTTGGCAAATGGGGCGATTAAAACTATTTTGTCGAATGGGATGATTAAAAGTATTATGCCACTTGGAACGATATCTGGATCATGGTTTAGTTGCATTTCATGCATTGCATTAACATTGAGTCTTGTTTCTTGTTTAAAAACATTGGGTCTTGTGTTTGTTTTTATCGTATATTTCGAATGATAAATATTTTAAAGTAAAAAGAAATGTCTTAACATGATTCCAAGATGATGATTGTATATTCTTATTTGATGTCTTAGTTTATTATTGATTTTATTTCATGAGTGTTGAAGACTAACCCTTACAACCAACATTTTTAGTACAAAAGAATAGATGATGTGTGCTTGATATTTTGTTTGTGGCGCGTACAGGGGCCAAAGTTTGGTTTTGATTGGATTGTAATATTTGTTGTTAATTTTAAAACATTGTTGGTTGAAAGCCAGATGTTTATTTTAAAACTATACTGTAATAAAAAAAAACTTTCATGACTCAAATAAACTATAGGATTTAGATGACCTGTCACATATCCTCTAAAAAAAAAAAGTGTGTTCCCTCAACAAAAAAATTCTGTCTAAATATTTTTCCTTGTCCGAAAGTACATGATTTAGGTATAAGTTCGTAAAAATAAGTCATGTTGTTTTATGGATGAGAGTAAACCAAGAGTGTAGAATTTTATGAAGTTTCTTTATTGACCTTACTGATTCCTTAAAATCATTTTGTTGCTATTAACGGACATTTTGGTTGGTATAGTTTTAACGACACTAAAATTTTATTGAAAAAACTTCTAAACATATATATAGAGGAGGGATCAAATTACACCGCTAAGAGTTATATCAAATGTTACACCGCTCAATGTCGTTTTACAGATTAATATTTTTCAAGATGGGGGAGCAAACCAGTATACAACGAAAGGATCAGTGAGATGGTCCGATCACTTATATTTATGGGCCCAACATATCAACCACTGAACATGTCCGAAAGCAAAGTCAAATTCAGCAACACCGTCCCAGTTCACCCGCTGACAGAGAGAATAATTGGAGGTATCAAGTTTGGTGAGATAGAGAGTGATTGTCTGATAACTCATGGTGCATCAGCAAACTTGTATGAACGCCTCTTCACCCTGAGTGATTTGTCTCAGATACACATTTGTAGTAAATGCAAGAATGTTGCTAATGTAATTTTGTGACCGATATCTGGTGGCCGGAGGATTCGAGGTCCCTATTGTCGTTTCTCCCGATAAACTAACGAATGATGGGCTGCTGCTAGTTGTGAATTGTGATGTTTCTTGTTTTTAATATTGATGTTTATTTATTAGGATTAAATATGTTTTTGGTCTCTATAAATATACCAACTTTTCGTTTTAGTCCTTCTAAAATTTTCCTTTAACTTTTAGTCCTCCAAAAAAATTTTATCTTCACTTTTGATCCCTCTTTTAAAGTAAACTTATATATAGAATTCATATTTTTTAATAAAATTTTGCAGAAAAGTTCATAATATTATAAGAATCTTTCCAAAAAAAAAATTAGAATTTTTTAACAAAATATAAATTTAATATGAAATTTTATATTTTTGACGGTTAAAAATTCATATTTAATTTATGTTTTGTTAAAAAATTCTTTTTTTTTTGGGAAAGATTTTTACAATATTCTACACATGTCTGCACAATTTCATTAAAAAATAGTAAAATTAACTCAAAAATAGGGACCAAAAGTAGTGATTGGAAATTTTATAGGGATTAAAAGTTGAAGGAAAATTTTAGAGGAACTAAAATGAAAAGTTGGTATATTTATAGGGATCAAAAACATATTTAACCCTATTTATTATATTTTTGCAAATATCTTACTTGACGACAAAAGCAGGATTTTTGCATACTCGTTTTGGTGAGCCGATGACTCTACCCTCCAAAATAAATGGTTGGAAATTATCAGCAGTTAAACATGCAGAAACTTTTTATATAGTTAGAGGTAAATATGTTGAGAACTAGTTCCATATATTTCCTGTACTACCTCCATTATGAATGGCAGGTCCTGTATTGTTGAAACCTGGTACCACAATATTTGATCTCAACTTTACCAGAGCATTTGTTGTATTTGGAAGAAAAGAATAGCAGGGGTTGTTGGTGTAGAGGAGATACTTCAGGTAGTCATCAGTGCTATTTATAAAGTGTCCCCAATATGCCACCAATATCTTTACTGTTCCATGCTTGAAACCTGTTTGTTCAGGTGAAACATCGTAAGAAAATATCACCCTAGATAGTATAATTTTTTTATTTTATTCATATACAATGTCAGTGTGAAGATTTTTTACACGGTTAATAAGTCATAATTTTCGGATCATGAAAATGAAGGTTATTTACACGGTTAACAAGTCATAATTTTCGGATCATAAAAAACATTTGATTTTAATCATAACTAGTTATAAAGCTACATATATGGTTTGTTGTGATTTCTTGAGGTGCAAAACTTACATTGGTGATGTGTCAAAATTAAACTCTAAATTTTGTAAAATAATGAAATTGTTAAGTTTGTATATTGTGAATGGCCGCATTTTGTTAAAACAAGATTTTGGACAAGATGTCTTACATGTTGGTACGACATTGTAGCGTGCATTGTTTCGCATTTTTGGAAGATTTGTTTTAAACGTGAGATCACCGAAGATTCTATGAAGATATGATTCACGTGGATTGTTGTCCAAGAAGTGTGTGTTTCTAGAAGCAACAAAGTCGGTTTAGCCTTTGCCATGTTTCCTAAATTGAATGTCAAAACATTTTAGGAAATAATATATTTGCTCCTAAAATATTTTGAAAACCGAATATAAGTTTGGTCTGCTGATTGTTTAGCCTGTGAAGAAAAGCTCATTCAGAACCTTGGCTATATAAAGGAAGACTCAAACCCTTGTGAAGTATTCGAAGTTGTCATATCAAAGAAAGTTTTTAGAGTTTCGTGTCTTTGTTAAGCCTTGTGCTTTATTGTATACCTCTCTGGTCGCTGCCACTGTTTATCAAAGCACAAAGATGATTTGTTTAGTTGAGTTGTAAAAGGACTAAAACCGTCATTTGAGAAAAGAGTCATTATGGGTTTCGTGTTTGTCCTTTTTATTTGTGAGCCTCTCTTTGTATCACCTTGATGCATTGAGCTGGACTGATAGTTTAGTTGTATTTGTGAATCACTCGTAAGCTTTTAAGTAAGAGTAAATTTTGTTTCTCATAATGTGTCTCCATTTTGATTGTATTTGTGGCTATCATTGGTGAGTGATTGAGAGGAAGTGAGAGGAGTCTCATATCTAGGAGTGTCTTACATAGAAATATCACGAGTAGTAATTAGGTGTGAAGCTAGTAAACTGAAGGTTGTTTATGCAGGCTTCAAACTAATACTATTATAGTGGATTTCCTTCTTGGCTTAAAGCCCCTAAATGTAGGTGACGTTGCACCGAACTGGGCTAACAAATACATTGTGTTATTTCCTTCTTGCACTTTACATTAAGCTATTTATTGTTTATTGTTTTTTGTGTTGTTACGATGTTTGGACATTGCATTCGACATTTCTAATGTCTTGACATCGTATATGACATATGTCCACTACGTGCCAGGATTTCAAATTTTTTTAAACATCTCTTTAAAAAAGAGAGAAAACAATGAAAGACAACAAAGAATATGTAAAGAATACTTGAAGTTAGTTTAGTTACCTCCAATATTGCAAAAGATAGGGATGACAAGAAAATTGTTTGGTCTGTGAATGCTGACCTATGAAGCCCGGATACTCCAAAATGAAGACGTGTATTGAATACGTATCGGATACCGATACTCCACGAATACGTACCCACGAGGTATCAGAATTATAATTATTTTAATTTCTAAAAAATATTTTATCGGATACATATATGATACTCCGCATATACACAAAGATACTTATAAGATACATCAAAAATATGTATCCTAGAAAAGATGAAGGGTAAAAAAGTGAGACAAGTTGTAAAAATTCAGTAGAGAGGTGTATGGTTCAATTTTAGATATGCATCATTAGAATTGTTTCTAGATGAACCACTTAAATTTATACTTCTTATGGATAAAGGTAATGAGAGAGAGGTGAATCAATTAATCAACATTAAATAAAATTTGTGTCGAGTTCTTTTAATGATGTTTCTCTCAATATCCCAACATATGAAAATATAATATGGTTTATAAGAAAACTTTACATTTTTTTTATTTTGAGCACATGTATTATTTTTAAAAAATTGTGACTTTTATAATAATATAATGATAAAGAGTAATCAATGCTTATTTTCTTCTAGTATTTTACACACATGAGTTTTAGTATAAAATTTTTATCGCCGTATCTTAAATTTAAAAAATACGTGTATCCGCGTACTCACACCCATATCCGGGCTTCATAGATTGTGATTGTCTGACTGACCTAACCAGTCCATGCTATTTAAAGACCTTCCGAAAGAAAACTCAAAAGCACGCATTACAACATGTTGTTAGTTTTAATGCGGCAGCCCATTCAACTCTAAGATCGTCTTGGCCACGCCCTTTGATGCCATAACGATTTAGTTTTTCAATAGCAAGTTGAGCTTGATCCTTTTTGAGAAAGTCAACAAAGCCATATTCCTGAGCTTTGTTAGTCTTTGGATCAATAACAACATCAGCAGCAGTGATATCACCATAAGGCTCGAAAAACTTACGCAAACTTTGAGAGTCCCTTTTGTTGCGTGGGAGGTAGGATACCAAAAGAGTGTTATTCTCATCAGACATGGCTATCCTGTTCTCCACAAAAGCGCTCAGGCGAGAAGGTACAGGGATATCATCCTCCCCAATGACGAAGTCATCACGATGCATATTATTCAACTCGTCCATATCCGCAACATCTTTATAGACAGCTGTAGAAACGGGTAACAATTACATGGTTAGGTTAAAAAAGTTCAAATTAAAATCATCCAATACATAATCAAAATAAATTCATGCTTGCTTTAACCTATATACATTCGGTAATCAAATCACGTTGTTACTTATAGTGTTAATAATAGTGATATCGACATTATTATTAAATTTAGGGTTTAAAACATGCAGCATCATCGCAAAATGAACTAAAAGGTAAAATCGCTAAAAAAGAAACAATGAGAGAGAGAGAGACCACGTGCGATTTCTTTGAGAACGGTAAGCATATATGGGGGTTTGAGGAATTCATTAATGTCAACATCGTGGGCGCCAAGGTCGTTCTTGAATTTTTTTTCCTAAGTAATCGATCAGATCAAAGTCGTCGCATGGCTGTTCAAAGGAGATCCACATGTTTCCATCCCATTGTCCAAACCTTGGATCGCCCCATTCCGGCATCACCAACTTCTGATCGCCCTCGTCCATTGCCGACGTCCCTCCCAACTCTAGACCCCTATTGTTCTTTGCTGCCGCACTGTTCACAAACATCGGAAATTCTTTATCATCCGAATCCAAATTGTAATTAGCCGCCATCTCTCCCAACCCTTGTTTTTTTTGTTACGTGCGTGCGCGGATGAATGTGTCTATTCTATATCTATACTATATATTACTATATATAAACAAAACAATGTCCTTTTGGGCTTATTTTATTTTATTTTTCCTTCCAAAAATGCTCAATACAAATAGCATATGTAACAAATAGATAAGAATAAATTTAAATATTAAAATAAGAGTATAATTAATGTCCAGTTTTTTCTTTTATCATTCATTTTAAAAGTGTAACAAACTAGATGAGTGTATTTATACTTATTTTTTCATTATCTCAATTATACCCTTAACAACAATTTTTTCTATAATAAAAATTATTAATGGTGTCATTAAAAAAAACTTTAAACAACAATCTTTTTTTATAAAAAAGATTGTTGTTGGTGTCATTAAAAAAAAGAATTTAGATTATATTTTTTTGTTATATTGTTAATTTCATTGAAATAGATAATCATAGTTAGTTTGATTTGTTATAATTTGAAAGCAGAAAACATTTATATTTTTACTTTTAATCAAAAATAAATTTTCATAAAAAAATATCGTTCATAATTTTTCTATGTCCAAATTTTTGTTACTTTTATCTTGAACTTTTGTCTATTAAAAAAATTCATATTTAATTTATTTCATGTTGAAAAATCCTAAATTTTAGTAAACGAACCTTTTGTAATGTTCTAAACTTGTCTCAAAAAATTCGTTCAAATCTTTAGAGTTTAAGGATAATTAGAGAAACTTTGTTTTAGTTGGGACTAAAACTACATGTAAATTACTTTTATAGGGACTAAAAAAATTATTAAAATTATGTAAGAACTAAACTTAGAGGTTCCAAATTTATAAGCACCAATGACATATTTAATCCCAAAATCAATAATATAAGTAAAACTGATAAATAATCCTAAAAATGCTCAAGGTCAATAAAAATTAATATTCTACAAACTCACGGAAGATTATTAGTAAGAACAATTTTACATTTCAAGTAAGGAGCTTGAAAGAATTTTGAATTCAATTTTTTCTACCATGATGTTGCGGAAGTTCTCTTTATAAAATAAACAAAATTGTTCAACTAGCAATAAAACTACAAGCACGTTCCTTAAAAAAAAAAAAAAAACTACAAGCACGTCTTATTGAAAGTTAATAGGATAAAAAACATTAACTAGAGAATAAATGAGTTTACCACCATTTCGTGAATAATGCAAGCACGAGATCAAGAATATTATTGACTTTTGAATAAATAACTTACATAAACTTAACTAGTGCGGCCTGTTCTTGAGCTAGTCACCTAACTTAATTAGGGTGGCTTGTTCTTGAGCTAGCCACCGTATTTTTAATTTTTATGCTTCTTATATTGAACATTGGTTGATTAATGATATAGTTAATTTTGGTTTAGTAAAAAAAACTTATATAAACTATTTTTGGGCATGTTTGGATGAACAACTTATTGGCAGCTTATAACACAAACGTTTATCATTAAGACGCTTATGTACGGTGACAAATCCATAAATTTTAATTCGTGTGGGTAAGATTTTATACAACAAATATTTATATAAAATTTTAGCAATGTGTAAGTGATAAAATAATAACATCATTTTTATTGAAAAAAAGAAAATGCTAACGAGTGCTCTTGGAACATTGGATAAGAGAATAAAAATAGAAATATTGTATTCTAAAATGGTAAAAATTGATGAATTTAAATTTTTAAAAGTCAAAATGTTGTTAAATCCAATGCAAACATTCTACTTTTTGTTAGCATAACCCTTGAAAAAAATACTTGAGATTTTTTTTATACGCTAAGAAATAGGTTGGACATCAAGAAGAGTCAGGAACATCCCAACTAGGCTGACACCTAACTGACCCCATCCTCTGCCACCTACTTCATAAATATTATTAAAAAAAGAAAAAAAATATACAAGATGGGGGACTGGGCCAAAACCCTCGAAAAGAAAGAAAAGCAAGGAAAGGAAAACAATCAGCCTAAAGAAATACTTGAGATTATAAACATTATACTATTATATATTAAAAAAAATTAAAGATTCGTTAACACCTACAAATTAAAATTGTTCTTTACGTGTCTTTTTGTTATAAAAATATTTTAGAATTTTATTCATTTTCAACACTATAAAAAATATATCTCTTTATATGTAAAAAAAAATAAAAATTGTGGGTTTGTTTCTTTTTGAACTTATTCGATTAGTTTGTTACTTGAGCTGATCTCTGGGTTGCTTAATTTTTAAGTTTACTTAATTCTTAAGTTTTTCCAAATTAATTACAAACTCTACCTATAAAAGGAGAGCTCACCTAGATCAAAAAATACACCAAAGAGTTTTATTGAGTTGTCGAGACCTCTTTCTCTCTTCTCCCCTCAGCTTGTGTTAACGAGCTATTCATCTCATCATCTCCTTATTTCTATCCATTTGGAATTAAGAGTGTTCTTAAGACTATAGTCATTTTTTTGGTATAATGTTCCTTCGAAATTAAAATGGTCTTAAAAGCATAGTCCCTTCGATAATATATGTTCCTTCGAAATAAAGAATATTTTGAAGATCATAGTTCATTTTTCAGGAATAATGTCCTTTCAGAATTATGAATGATGAGTATAGTTCCTTTTCAATATTTTATTCCCTTAAAGAAGTTAAAAATTGTAATGGTGGTAACACCATATTTGAGTGATCTCAGCATAGAGTAGTAATAGTACCATAATAAAGTGGTTTCAGTATTAAAAGAATGGTTGTTGTATCATATTGGATGTGTAAATCTCGAACGATTTTCTATAGGCAGTAGTTAATCACACAGTTGTAGCTGGACTTGTTTTATCCTAGAGACGACACGGTTGACCGTCTGCCTTGCACAATTTTGAACAGTGTCACGAAAGGTCTTAAAGAGAAAGACATGGTCGTGACTCAGTAACAAATCTCCTCCATTGAATCTATTTTAATTAAAAAAAATTGGGCTGGGGTGAGGATAATAGGAAAATTTCTTGGGTTGACTGGGAACCTATTTGTATGACAAAGGAGGTTAGTGGTTTGGGGGTTCGGAGATTGAAAGAATTTAACATTGCTTTGTTAGGAAAATGGTGTTGGAGGTGTCTAGTGGATAGGGATGGGTTGTGGTTTAAGGTCTTGTCTTCACGCTACGGTGAGGAAAGATGACGCCTTAAAGAAGGAGGAAGGAGGGGGTCGGCGTGGTGGCGAGAGATTGTGAAAATTCAGGAGGGTATAGGAGTTGAGGGTGGGAGTTGGTTTGAAGCGAACATTAAGATAGGTGTCGGAAATGCTTTCAATACGTTTTTTTGGTCAGATTTTTGGGTAGGGTCGATGAAGTTGATGGGCGGATTTCAAAGGTTATATGATTTGTCCATTCATAAGGACATGACGGTGGGGGAGATGTGTGCCTTGGGTTGGGGTGACGAAGGGGAGGCTTAGGGTTGGAGGCGCGGGTTGATGGTCTGAGAGGAGGAGTTAGTGGGGGAACTTAAGATTTTCCTTTCTAATGTGTCTTTACATTATTCTAGACAGGATGTTTGGCAGTGGCGGCCAAATGTAGGAGATGGCTATACTGTGTGTGGCGTGTATCAAATGCTTATGAGGCAGGAGATGCACGATCATGATAACATGTTGGATGCAGTCTGGCACAAAAGTGTTCCTTTAAAGGTCTCTATTTGTGTGTGGCGTCTATTCCGCAATAGGTGGCCTACAAAGGACAACTTATGGCGTCGTGGAGTTATTTTCCTTGACTCTCAACTTTGTGTTTCAGGTTGTTGGCAAAATGAAACAGCAGCTCATTTAATTATTCATTGTCCTACTTTTGCCTCTCTTTGGCAATCTGTGAAGAAATGGATTGGTGTGTATTATGTGGATCCCCAAAACGTTATGGATCATTTTAGCCAATTCATTTATTCTTCTGGTGGATATACTACTCGTCGTTCATTCCTCCATATGATTTGGCTCTGTTGTATTTGAGTTATTTGGAGTGAACAGAACCATAGGTTGTTCTCTAATAAAGTTAAATCAGTTATGCAGCTTATGGAAAAGGTAAAGATTACTTCTCTTACTTGGTTGAAAGTTAAAAATGTTTGTTTTCCTTTTGGTTACCATATGTGGTGGCAGCAACGCCTAGTTTGTTTGGGGATTGGCTGACCGTTGTTTTTCTCTTTTTGGACTTTTAAGGACTGATTTTTGTAATTTTGCTCTGCTTCTCTTTGTACTTCTTGTGATAGGAAGCAGAGGCATTTGTTAATATATCTCATATTAACTTGTTCAAAACAAATGATAAATATCCTTTTTTTAAAAAGAATTTGGAAATCCAAAAACAACTATCTATTAATTATACTTAATTTTGACACATGAAATTCTCATGATTTGAAGAGTATGAAATTTCCATGAGAATTGCGATAGTGCGATCATGAAGATAGTTGGGTAAAGACACACGAGAAAATAAAGCACGTGTTTGTTCATATTAAAGCACGTGTTTTATGACTGACTTTATCGGTTTACCATACACACAAGTATGTTCATTTCACTTTATAAAGCATTCAAATTATATATGTGTAAACTTTTTCCCTTTTTGATTTAGCCTCGTTTGCAATTTATGAAAAGTGCGTGTAATATGATGATGAACTAAATGATATTCTTTATGCCTTAACTTGCGGAAAGACGGTGTCCGTCTATCCGCTCTTTCTACTGTGTGATTGTTTTATTATGTTTGTTTGTATAATTTTAATAAAATTTTAAAATATTAATAGAAATTATTGATGTATTGATTTATAAACAAAATATTGTGAAGACATATAACAAAATTATTTATGAACTCAACATATTTTAGTTTGCCTGCATATAAAATAAAGATAAAATAATGATCTTTTATTGTTTATACTAATAGTAATTGGTAACATCATAACATAAAATACAAAATAATTTTCATTAACTGTGTCCTCCATATCCTCATCTTGTATTTGTGCATCTTTAAAAAATTTATTAACTGTGTCCTCCATATCCACATTTTGCATTTGTGCATCTCCATAATTTTCATTAATTGTGTCTTCCATATCCACATCTTGTATTTGTGCATCTTCAAAATTTTCATCAACTTCCACGTTATCTGCGACCAAAGTGATATTATAATTTATGACATAACAAATGTAAATATTTGATATATTCTACAAAAGCATTGGAGTTACCATATTCCGGTTCATAATATTTTGGTTCATCATATTCTGATTCATTATCATGAGTTCCTTGAAAAGTTGATGTATTATTAAGATCCGGTAGTTAAAATAAATATATAAGAATATTTATGACACAAAAAAAAAGTATCACAATATAATAATAAATAATAGTAATTGTTAAATAGGTGTAAAAGTTTATAATTTTGTTTTCATCACTATCCAAGTGTTGGGTCATTAATATGTATGGTACTTGATTCTGCTTCGTTGTCATGGGTTCCTTGAAAGTGTGTATTTGAAAAATTCATAGCTGTGAAAATTTGATTGGGCACGTTTGCCTCAACGATATCATTAGTGTATGATATTTCAACTTCATTTTCTTTTTCTTTTTTTTTCCGTCGTTTATAATTTTCTCGTCTTTGAAGTAGTCGTTGTTGTGTTTGCTCATTGTCCATTCTCTGTTTTCTTTTCCTTTCATATTCTGTCCTTACTTTATGGTGATCCTCCCTCGATAGTTGACTTTTGCTATTTCCCATTTTTCTAATAAGAACCGTCAAAATTAAAAGATTAATAATTAATAATAAAAGAGATTTTCGTTTTTTGTTTTAAAGGGGTAATAATGAAGGAGTTAGTAAAAGTACCATGCATATATTTAATTTTTTTAACAATAGAAGATATCTATGAATTTTTAATATTTTTTATCAATGTATGCCTGTGATATTTGTTCAAATAGCGACCTTCATCATTGCTCCATTTAGGTGTGCTCCATTTACCCAATTTCAAGCCATTGATATGTGACATGTCGCCAAAACAAATTAAAGTGTTAAGATTAAATAGAATGTGAAAGCTAATGTAAATGTGAGATTGTTCCGGGGCTATGCTACAACAGCAGTAGTGAAGGAAGATCATTTGAAAATATTGGAGGTCCTCGGCAATGGTGGGGCATCGCAACTTGCATGTAAAGAGGACAACCATTGTTGACTAAACGAACTACACAAAAACATGAGTGGGGAAACAAAGATCACATGAAAAGCATAAAGGAGTTGAGTGATAGAGTTTTCAATGTCATCATCGGCACCGACGCTATATATGTTGCTGAAGCTATATTGCCTTTATTAAACAAAATAATGATTTATTTAATAATTAAAAAAAAACAACGGTTCTCTTTATATAAAAGAAAACCAGACTATCATAGTTTGTATAAGCAATTATAAACCAGCAAAGTCAAATAATCCTTGAAACTAATCGTAAACAATTTGAATCATAATCACTTATAAACCAACAAAGTCAAATAATCCATAAAATTAATCGACTTTTATTATTTGTAACATGAACGAAAAAGAAAAAAACTTTCAGGTTAACTCTGAATTCTAGCTGAGAGAGGTTGAGAAAAAATAAACAATGTGAGAACGAACTATGAATTGTGAGAACCCTACTTATTAATATTTATTTAATATATAGTGCTAACAAATCTTTTTCTGAAATATTTTGAGTCCTAATTTTTTTTAGATGATTTAAAGTCCAATCTTTAACAATATTTTTTGTTCACGTTTGTTACTAATACTTTTTTAGGGGATTTAAAGTCTAATCTTTAACATCATTTTTTACTCACGTTTGTTACTAATATTTTTTTTAGAGTATTTAAAGTCCAATCTTTAACATTAAATTTTGCTCAAGTTTTTTTACTAATTTTTTTTAGAGGATTTAAAGTCCAATCTTTAACAATATTTTTTGCTCACGTTTGTTACTAATTTTTTTTTTTAGAGGATTTAAAGTCTAATCTTTAACATTTTTTTTACTCACGTTTGTTACTAATTTTTTTAGAGGATTTAAACTTCAATCTTTAACAATATTTTTTGCTCACGTTTGTTACTAATATTTTTTTTTAGAGGATTTAAAGTCCAATATTTAACATTATTTTTTGCTTACGTTTGTTACTAATCTTTTTTTAGAGGATTTAAAGTCTAATCTTTACCATTATTTTTTACTCACGTTTGTTACAATTGATCAACGGGTAAGGAAGAGCAACTTATATTAATAAAATAAAATAATATGGAAATATTGTTTTTTGTGTAAGGGATATGAAAATACTTGGCAATCTTTGTCGGTTGTATTGAGGGGAACAACATAGATGTAAAACTTTTTTTTGAGGGAAACACAGATGTACAACATAAAAACGGCTGATAAAAAAGTAACATGAATTTTTGTTTTGTGCTAGTTTTTTGTGACTTTGATATGTGGTTACGGATGTAAAAGAGAGTTGACAGGGACGATTAGTGACATGAATTAGTAATCCACGTGTTATTTTATAATTGGTTAACAGTAAGAACAGTTCATAAGGAACCGTGTGTAAGTTTTCTCCTTAAATTAAATTTATTTTTATATATTTGTTATTGTTATTTGTATTTAAAATAAAATTAAAATTTAAAATTAAGGGTATTTTTGAAAAGAAAAGTCCAACCCAAAAGTGTGCTAAAATGGTTAGTTTTCTTTATATATAGTATAGATAAAATTGCTTATATTAAAAGTAAAGGTGATTCTTTTCAAATATCATTAATATTTCAAGAAAAATGTCATTTGGACACTCATACATTAACTATATATATTGAGAGAGAAAGAAATGAAGAAATTAAAATGATAAATATAATATATTTTGACAATGTGATTAAAAGAGAAATAAAGGGAACATAAAATGTTTTTTTAGGGAAAAGAGAAAATAAAGTGTTTAATGAATGGTTAGGAACTAATTAAGGTGTGTGTGTGTCTATATATATATATATATATATTAATTTATACTTAAATTTCCCCTCTTCATTTTCTTTCATGGGGAGTTTTTCTCCTCCGCCACCACGGATTTTCAAACATTCTTACAGAAACTCCATTGTTCATAAACTTTAGGAAATAAAAAACTAGAAATGGATCAGTTTATATATAGGGTTTGTTTGGATTTATTTATTTATGAACTTGTGAAAAATAGTTTATGCAAATAAATAAGTTTTTGTAGAAATCCATGAATCTTCCTCATCACTTTCATCCGTGGAAGAGTAATATATCGCTTTGATACCATGTTATAAATCACGGGATCAAAGAGATGAGATTCTTCTCAAAACTATAAGCTTGAAAGTTTGATAGGAATGTTTTTTCTTAAAATTCATATGATTGATAAAATATGATAAATTAGTACATGACTATATAGTGCTAACTACCAACTAACTACCAACCATATTCCTATTAAGTATCGTATTAAGTATTAACATACTCCCATTGACTCAATATGATGCTCTTGACCTTTGGCATTATAACTGTGGGCCTGTTTGGATAAACAACTTATAACACAAGCACTTACCATGATAAGTTATTATGTATAAGATTATATAAGCTATTTTACGGCAAATGGTAAAATAAAGTTAAATGTTTTTGTATGTGCTATAAAATGTTTTCAAAAGCTATCTTGAAGAACTTATGAAAATAAGTTGGAAAAAGCTTATGAAAAATGTCATAAGCTTTTTTTCAAAAGTTCTCTCAAAGTCTCACAAAATTTATGTCGGAAGATAAACTCAAATAAGACAATCCAAACATACCCTAAGTACCAAATTTGAACTTCTACTTTGAAAGATATATAAGTACAGAAAGAGCTTTCCTTTATTCAAAATACAATTTGATTTATCAATTCAAATTAAAAATGATTAAGTACTCTTACATTGAAGGCTTTTTTGTTTTCTATCGATATAGAATGTACACATTAAATGGTAGATACGTCTTTGCACAATTTATAGTTAGTTATATAACTTATATTTGATCACCTTTGGTGCCTTGTTAACAAGTACAATTGTATGCATGGAGAATTATTCCAAGTAGTGGAGTGTAACCTAAGTATGTCTCTTGCTTTCTCTTTCAAATAAGAAGCACAATCCGCTTGCATTACCATGCAAAGCTTGGAAACCGCTCCAACTTGCAACATCTCAAAAATAAACTCTTTCGACGTTGAATTCTTTGCAATCACTGAAATTACTTGAATCGCTAGGTCATCGGTTGCGGCTGAAACCCTCAAAATCCTCTTCGATATCATCGCTATGCCCGCGGCATGCCTCAAAAATTGTTCTCTTCCATCCGCGCACGAACACAAATGTGCCAAAAGATTGAACACAAGCTCAGTCACATTCTTCTCCGGTTTTTCAACCTCAAGTTCAATGAGTTCGGTTATTCCACCCGCTTCCACGATCTTTGTTCGGTTTCTACCCAACGGGCACGTCTCTATAAGCACGTATAACGCTGATTTAATAGCTTGTTTGGAGAATAATCCTCTCTTTCTAAGTACTCTAACCATTGTGACAAAGAATTCAATGTTTAAATTTCCTAAAAGGTTCGAGTCCACAACATCAATTGTCGACTTTAATAATAGCATGACTTCATTTACCTTCTCAAAATTATTGGTATCAATGTAAATTTTCAAAATCCAAGTCAAGGAATTGATGAAATCCATGTTTTTGCCAACCAAAGGCTTCATCATGTTGTTGATCATTGCTTCATTCCACAAAAGACGAATAATTTTCAAACCTTCTTCTAAATCATTGGTGTTTCCTTCTTTGAATTTCTTTTTAATCATCATAACTATAGCCTTTGTTACACCTACTTCAACCATGCATATTCTATTTCTCTCACTTTGTTTAGCAAGTTCAAGAATATTCTCCATTGATGCTTGAAAGCAATTAGGAAGCTCAAGATTCTTGACAAGTTTTTGAAGATGGATTCTATTGAGAGGAGATTTTGGAGATTGAATTTGACTATCAACCACTTTGGCTTCATTTGATAAAATCCATGCTTTGATTAGCCTTTGAAGTGTGTGATTTGGAGTCAAATACTCTGAACTTCTTGGTAGTGATTGATTTGTTACCGGACACACACAAATTTTGGCTTTCATTAACCATTTTTCAATGCTTTTTCTATCGTATGTTATGCCTGTCATTGTTGTCACAGGTTCTTCCATGATTTGAAATGAAATTGGACATACAAAATATGGAGGAATTTCAATTTCAGCCATAATATTGTATAAAATAAATGTTATAGTTTTTCTACAAATGAGGTAGTGTTTGATGAAGAGAATGAAAAAGAAGAAGAAGAGAAGAAGAAAATGAATTATGCTTTGTTTTGGTAAGAGAATGCGGCTTTGATAAATCTTAAGGTCTTAAAGAGATGATTATATAGAGTACATGCATTAAGGAAGGAACATTTCTAGAAAAGGTTATAAATTAAAGGTGTTTAAAACTTAGAGCAAAATTTTCCTATGATTTTACTGGTCATAGATGCATACTAGTATTTCATATGAATATAATTGAAAAAGACTAAAAAGTATTTCTAAGACACTCTTTAAGACTTTTAAATTGTAATTTTAAATGAAAATTATAATCAATCTATAAAAATTAAAATATTTTACTTTTTTATACAATAATTTTTTATTTTAAAATTTTTAAAGACTGCTCCGAGGACATTCTTTAACAAGAGCCTAGATGAATTTACTAATATTCCATAATTTGTTAATGTAGGATTTGGGTGGGTGGTCAAAGCTTGTAGTTTGTAGCAACGACTTGAAATTATACATAATTGTCGATTTTGACTTTTAGATGCAAGAATGAATTTTCCAAGTGTGCATCGTGCTTCCTACGTGCCTTACTTTTGTTGGTCATTTGTCTACTTCGACGTTTGATTACGGCTGATTTTTTTATTATAGTGTTTTCAAACCTTAATTGAGAGGAACTTTTCAACGTGCCAGCGGTGGCTAATTAGAGGAGGCTAAAATCGAATTAAGATGGATTAGTTTAAGTTTTGGTTTAATTAGTATTCATCATTATTATTTATTACTATTGGCTAACTAATGAATAACGCTCCTTTAATAGGAAGACCTCGTTGTCTCGTGAGTTTAATTCATTTAGTAGGGACATTCTATAATACTTCATCTGGTTCTATTTATAAGAGAAATTTTGGTCAACAAAAGTTGATGTATCTGGTTAACAATTCATCCCAAATCCATCAACTTTTATTGACCCAACTTTCTCTTATAAATAGGATCGGAGGGAGTATATGTAAGAGTCAAGATTCGAATCTCGGACATCTTACTTCTCTATATTTAAAATGTGTGAGCTCTATCTACTTAACTATTTGGCGGGGAAAAAAAAATATATCATTGAAAAAAATAAAGTACATTATTGACTTGATTATAACTTTTTTAGTTTAGGGATTTAATTTTAATTCTCAAACAATTTAGAAAGAAGCATAATAATTAAACCTTAAGGAAGACATGATAGATTAACTGTATCATATCCGATATGATTTTTTTTTTTTTTGAAAAATCATATCGAGTATGAATTGAATTTAGTGTTTGATGAGACAACATGATAAGTTTATCTTAAAACTTTTTTTAAGGAAAGTTCATCTTGAGACTTGTTATATCATGCCTCTCTATTCAAGTTCGTACGAGAACTCTCTAGTTAGGTCCATTCTGCTGTTTTGATTTTAGGGTTTAAACCGCCATTAGTGGTGACCTATTGTAGTTTTATATGCGATCAAAGTAACTGGAAGTCCATTAACGAAACCTCCATCGATGGCATGCGCCCTACCACCATGATTGAAACCATTTGATCTGCCATGATCCAGAGCCTCGCCATCATAGGGTTTCAACGTGCCACCATGGGCCGCCTCTGGTAGAACTTCCTACTAGCGTGTGCATGCCACGCGTCACCCTCCGCACGTTTTGTTCTAGTAGGATCCCTCTTTGTTCCTGGTTATAGTTTTTTGGTCTCACATTTGAGGTACATTTTAGTTGATTTTGGCTTCAGTTGTGTCTGTTTTTTAATTGGCTCACCGTTTCTATAACTCTAGACCACATTTGAGAAGGCCTCTAGAGGTTTCCTTGTTGTTGATTTTCTATTGGTAAATTATCGTGGTGTGTCTGCATCAATTGTGCATATCTTCATATTCATCACACATGTTTACAATTTCTTTATTTTGTTATTTGTATTTATATTTGATGGATGCGCAAGAGGTTTCCACTTTGATCGCATTGGCTCATTCAGTAATTCAACAGTTTGCTTATCTAACTTTGTGGGATCTGATGAGTTAATAATTAGTGTTTTTTATATAATATTTAAGTTTATTTTATTTAGATTTAATATGTTTTTATTTTCTTTTTAGAGCTATTTTACTTCAATTGCATGTTATTTTATTTCAGAAACAAATATTTGAAAGATTGAGTCTTGGAACAAAAGAAAGGAGATTTGGAGCTGATTTATGCCAAAAGTATGAAGATCTTATACAAAAATATCTTGTTCACAAAGTTTGAAGATCCTTCACCAAAATATAAGCATAGGCGTGCCCCTTATTGTCCTTTTGCTGTTTTTGCTTTTTCGACAAGCTGCCTATTTTAGTATTTCTGACCTAGAGCCCATGGTTTCTTGTGCAACACTTTAGTGATTTATTTCTTAGGGCTCAAGTCAATGTTAGACTATAAATAGAGCAGCCATCTAGCTTGTATAATCATCTTTTGTTCTTGGAATTCAATAGTGACAATTGTTTTCTTTAATAAAAGTTCTTCTATTATTTTCTTGTTATTTTATTTATGTTCTTCTTCTTCTCTACTATGTCTATGATGAACATGAGTGAGTAGACTCTTCTTGTCTTGGGATTGTTGGATGAGTCTAATGACCTAATCCTAATCAAAACAAGCCTTGTACCCTAATTTTATAAAAAAAAATCTACTTTCTAATCTAATTTCGCCGTTTTTATAATGAATTAACAAGTATCAAACTCATAAAGCGACAACGGAGGGTTAGTACTTGTTAATTCATCATCACAAATATCAAAGTGAAGCATCGAAAGAAGAAGTTTTGATATTGGAACAAGTGAAATTAGACAAGGATTGCGAAACATGAGAATAGTCTAGCAAACCTTTAGACAAATAAAGTTTTGTTCTTCAAGGATTCTAATAGCAATCAACCATGAGAATAGGTGCGGTTGCTAGAAGAACACACTCACTGAAACCGAAAGGAGATGTGATAGGCTTAAGAGAAACTTCTCTTTAGAAAGTATGTCTAATATAAAGTTCTAGGTTTAGGGTTTGGTTTGTCAAGGGTTTGTCATGAAGATGAACAAATAATCCCAAGGCGCTTTTTACTATTGTTATTTTTAAACCTTTAAAAATCCCAACTTTACTATTAAACTCTCTCTTCTAATCATTCAACAAAGGTTAATTAAATTCAATAACTCCATGTCGGAACGATACTCTCTTTTTAATACTTCGGTAAACCGTGCACTTGCGGATTTACTACATCAGGATCATGGATTTCAGGTCTGGAGGCTTACGATCATATAATTGGTAATCCATCTCTTATTTATAACTTGTCACCTCCTAAATTACCTCACAACATTACTCTTTCCAATGCTCAAAGGCACAAGTTACTGGTAATTGTAACACCCAAAGACCCTAACTTTTATTTATTAAATAAAATAATATATTTATTTAAATAGGTGTTACGCATACTCAACAATTCACTTTTTCATAAATCAAAAATCAATATTTAAGCAGCAGAGTAGTTCGTCAACTTCAATTAAAATAGTTTAAGGTTTCAACTTGATAGCGAAATAAAATTATAGTTTCCAAGTCACTTCCAATTACACATAACAAACGACAAAATACCTCAACACTAGTGTTACAGAATTAGAGCAACGTAATCGTCTACATTGTTTCTTTTCTTTTCTTTTCAAAACTAAAGTAAAGATGGAAACAAGCTTTTACATCACCGTCCCACTACCTTGCAACTAAAGATCCTCAACCTGAGTATATGTACTCCCCACGAGTACAGACACCACAATTACACAACAACAAACAGGGGGGAGAATATTTTCATCAAAAACATTTATGGTACATCTAATCAACATTGTATAATAGTAGAATTTTCAATCATCGTCAGTTATATATATATATATATATATATATATATATATATATATATATATATATATAGTTCACATTGCACATCAATTTCAAATATCAACAGTTCACATATCATTCACAACATCACCAATCTTTCAAACATCAACAATTCACATATTACTCACAACATCACCGATTTCAAACAATCATCAATTCACTCACTATTTACAGTATCATCAAATTCAAACATCAACATTTATATGCGAAGATGCACTTTGCTCTTAATCACCTATATGTATGTGGTACCAATTATACTCATCAAGTTTTGAATGTCAGAGTTGTGTTACTGAACATACAGTCATCAATTTCCTAATAATGATATGATGTATGTGGAAGACTCATCAACACAAATACACAACAAAAATCACCAGTAAATCAACATCATAATAAGATTTATCTCACCAAAACTCATCATCATAAATAAGTATTATCTCATTGAAGCTCATCATCGAGCTGGAAGCTTCAGGTTCTGATTGTATAACAGTTTCAAGCTTAGCACCTTCAGGTACAAAGAAGGTTTTCAATCCTTCCTTGATGCATTCACAACATGCTTTAAGATTGATTTCATTAGATTTATCTTCTGAAAATCCAATCCATTTACCATTGTTTTTGTAAATGTTGTAAATCATAGAAGCCACTTTGCTTCTATCAATACCAGATATAATGAAATCTTCAAGAGCAATTTCATATTTGCTTAAAGATTTTCCATTACACTTTTCTTGTAGCTTCTGACAAAGAAACTTGAGTTTCTCTTCATAAGTTTTACAAATGAAGTCAAAACCTCTAAGTCCTTCTTCAGAAGCTTTAAGATCCAATAGAGTTGATTCTTGTTGTTTCAATAAACCAACATATTTTTCTTTTAAATCTTTCAACTTATTGGTTCTTAGTTCAAAATGTGTAAGGAGTTCTTTAAGAGACTCAATAAGTTCTTCTCTGGAAATTTTAGAATATACCTCATTTTCTTCTTCAAAATCAGAGTCAGGTTCAGCTTATGATGTTAATGTAGCCACTAACCCCACAGCTACATTTGCTTCATCTTCAGCTTCTTCCTTTTCAGATCCAGATTCACTGTCTAAATCTTCCCAGGTTGCCATCAAACTCTTCTTAATCTGCTTCCTGAATTTCCTTAAATTGAAGCTTGATTTCTTTGACTTATCCTTTGATTTCTCCTTCTGAAGATCAGGACATTCAGCAATGAAGTGTTCAGACTTCTTACAGTTGAAGCATCCCTACTGATCTTCTTTCTTGAAGCTTTTGTAGCCACCTCTTTTGCTTAGAAATTTGTAATTAATTTTTTTTATTTGTAATAAAAAAACAAAAAATATTCTTTTTTGTAATTAATTACGATTCTTTCTTGATGCTTTTGTAGCCACCTCTTTTGTAATCACAAATTGGATTCTTTGTAATTAATTGTTTTTTTCATTACAAAAAAAAAATTAATTACAAAAAATAATTTTTTGGTTTTTTTATTACAAATAAAAAAAATTAATTACAATTTTTTTTTATTACAAAAATTAAAAATAAAAAACAAATTATTTATTTTTTGAATTACAAAAAAAATAAATAATTTACACACGTCACGCCCACGTCAGCGTTGACTAGGTCAAAATTGACGTGGGGGGTCAAAATTGCAACAGAAAGTAAACTTAGAGGGCCAAAATCACAACTTTGGGAAACTTAGGGGGCCAAAAATGTAATTAAGCCTATATATTTCAATGAAAACAACAATGTAACAAAAAATATATAATCTTTTTTTTTTTTAATGACACCAACAACAATCTTTATTATAGAAAAAGTTGTTGCTTAAGAATATAATTGGGATAATGAAAAAGTAAGTATATATACACTCATCTAGTTTGTTACACTTTTTAAATGATAAAGGAAAAAAGTGGACATTTGTGTTTGTTACATTTTTATTTTAATATTTAAATTTATTCTTATCTATTTGTTACATATGTTATTTGTATTGAAAATTGAGGGTATTTTTGAAAATAAAAATTCAACCTAAAAATGCTTAAAGGGGTAGTTTTCTTTATATATAGTATAGTTACATGTGTTATTTATATTGAAAATTAAGGGCATTTTTGAAAAGAAAAATCCAACCTAAAAATGTTGAAAGGAATAGTTTTTTTTATATATAAAAGTATGTGGTAAAATTCATCCAAACTACTTCTAGGTATGAAATGAAATTCCTTTTCCTAAAAAAAAGTATGAAATTCCTTATGCATGCAATGCAATGAACACGGGTTTTTATTGTCTAAAGAGAAAAAGTTATGAATGAGCAGTTTAAACTGCTTTTTAAGTTTTGCACGAGTTTAATTATGTCAAAAGTTTCCACAGGCCGATATGCCTAAAATATACATAATAAAATAATAATAGTAATAAATAAATAACCTTTACACAAAAACTGTTATGAAAATAAGTAAATAGAGATGATAATAGAGAGAAGAAGAAGAAGAAGAGAGAATATGATAGAAGTATTCTTATTTATTGGTGTACCACTGAATGTACAAATGAGTTCTATTTATAGGGAAATAGAGTAGTAGCTTATGAACTAAGCCCAATAGTCTATTAGTATGGCCCACTAAACTATTTGCTATATGGACATCCACTAATAATATTCATAACACTCCCCCTTGGATGTCCATCGAGGATATGCCTCATTAAAATCTTACTAGAGAAAAACCTAATAGAAAAAAAATTCTAGTGAAGGAAAAAGAGTACTATATCCCTTTTGTGTGTGATAATCTGCCTCGTTAAAAACTTTACCAGGAAAACCCAATGGGACAAAACCATGGTTAAGGGAAAAAGAGTGCATAATACATTTATGTCTCCCCCTCATAAAGACAGTCATATATCAGACGAAGAAAGTCAAATGATATTTGTTCTAGTTGCTCCAAAGTTTTTACTTGCAGCGGCTTTGTTGAAAGATCTGATTTATCTTCATAGTCTTCTTCAAATTCGCAGTACTTGAGAAGTTTCTTCATATTGATTTGTTACAAGAATCCCTTTAAGAAATCCACAATATTCTTGTATTTGTAAAATCATCATCCTTAATGAAAGAACATTCTCCACTTTCTTGATTATGTTGTTTCTTTAAGATACAAAACACATGCTTGACTTTGTTCCGATGCCTGTATTTACTAATAGTGACAAAAACAAAATACCACAATACGTATAATTAGAAAAATACACAATGTCCTCGTTTGAACTAAGATATGGTACTTCGGGACCAATTCAAGTTGTTTATCATTTTCTTGAGGACATTATCTATACTAACATCAAGTGACATCACAATCATTCTAGTATAAAAATCAACTAGATTTGTCCATATCAAATTATTTTAATACATTTTCTATATAAGTTTCTTGATGCACAAAATCTTATTTAAATAATAAATTTGCAAATCCAGACCAACTTTGCGCATGCAACATTTTTTAATTTAAAATCTTACTATAATCAATATTTTAGAATCTCTTCTAGAGGTCTAATAATATTTATGCCCTTCATCATAAAATTGGTTATAACAAATTTATTTTTAAATCTTTAAAATGGACATATGATGTCATTTCTTCAATATCTCACAAAAATTAACTCCTTCAAAGAGTTTCATATACTTATCACTATCCATGAGTAATACAAATATATTGAAACACATCTTTATAAAAATTGAGCCTTTCATGTGCTACTAAACTTAACCAAGCAAGAAAAGTTCTTGAATTCACTTCAAGTGAATATGTCTCATAAACATAAACGTTAGACAAATATCAACTCACTTCCGATGAACATATCAAACTCTACATGTATGTATTTTATCAATGCAATTCTCTTTCGCGCGAAAAGTCATATATATCTAATTAACTTCACACCTTCAAGTGCGCGAATTACAAGTCCAAAAAGTTTAGCTTTGCAGAGCGTGTTTGATTTCACTAGAATTGTCTCTTTCCATTTATAGATATTTTCTTTATCTATAACCTTTTATAGATTTTTAATTCATCATCCTCATTATCACTTATCACATATAGCGCTATAGAAAAACATCGTCAACGTTGACTTTCATTCTCATTCCATTCATGACATAATTTATTGAGATCTCTTTCTTTTTCGTAACTTTCAGGTACCTGGTCAATTCTTCTGAAACTTAAAAATCAATTATGTCATACGACTCTTTTAGAGTTTACACATCCTCATTTGGGTTATCTTTCCTTTTAACTCCTTTTATTGTTCGAGGATTCTTATATTTGGAACCGATTGGTCTACCACGCTTCATGCATGGTTGAGGCTCATTTTCAATATTATATTATCCGCCTGGGATATCTATTTTGCTTGGAGCATTAGCAGCTGCTATTTTAATTTCTTAACTTTGCAAATGAGGTATATCTTGAGGATCAAGAAGAGACAATAATATTTCTTTCAAATAATTTATTTGAACTTCAGGTTCACATTTTCCAGCTGCTTATTCTCTCCCCTTAATATTGGGAAAACTAATTCATCAATTGATAATCAGCCTACTGGGCTGTAAACAAGTTGGCTCAATATAATTTATAATAGTTGAAGATTCATTTCAATAGATTTTCCCAATATTCTTTCAAGATCTATCTAAGTGCATTATATTGGAGCAATTGTGCTATACACAACACATCCAAAAATTTACTTAGATGAGAAATAATAAGTTGTTGATCTAAAATAAATTATAAATTAAGGGGAGGGCTT
>Ga0315914_1001910_pt1 | contig 31807 bp, 28 predicted proteins | sample MpolenodulesMG_FD_203920 | JGI IMG/M metagenome (GOLD analysis project Ga0315914, IMG submission 203920) | Medicago polymorpha root nodule microbial communities from Los Angeles, California, United States - elongated nodules | ecosystem: Host-associated > Plants > Roots > Nodule | place: USA...
TGAACTCACTCAGACTCTGAACTACTTCAGACTCTGAACCTGAGGACAGTTATCTAGAACGTAAAAGAAGAAGTTTCCAAAAACACAATTCAACCCCCCCTTCTTGTGGTTTTTCTCACCTTCATCCCAGTCTCAAATTAAAAGCGATTTGCCCACAAGATTCCATGAAACAAACCTATAAGGCAGTTGACAGGTGTAGTGGTAGAACAAACAATGCAGATAAAAAAATAAGTTAATTGAAGATCCAAAACCGACACAAGCTAGTGGTAGCAAAGATGGATCCATATCTAAGGTGGAAGATAATTTTGTGTTTGCCAATGGGATGGAGGAGAAGCTAACTATGTTTTTGGTCCACATTAATATTCCAACTCTTTGTTTTAATCCCTCTAAAAAATTTCTTCGACTTTTACTTTCCAAAGTTTTCCATCCACACTCTTGGTCTCTACTTTTAAGCTAGGTCATGTGTACACTTTAATTTTTTTAATAAGTTTTCCATCCACACTTTTTTAATAACTTTGTACATCATTTCACTCAATTTACTAATATGGCTGGCTTGCCTAGAGCCACTCACTCCTTCTTGAGAATTATTTTGTTTGCTTCTGTTTGAGCTATTTGGAAGGAAAAGAACAACCGTGTATTCCAAAATACGGTCTTGGATTCTTCTATTTTAGCTGAAAAAGTTAAACTGAATTCTTTCTTGTGGCTGAAATGTAAACATGCAACTTTTAGCTATAGTTACCATCATTGGTGGAAACATCCACTTCTTTGTATGGGAGTTCATGTGTAATTTAGTTTTTTGCTGGTGCTTTCAGTTTTCCAGCACCTGGTTGTTGTAAATACTTTTGATTAGTTTTCCTTTTGTATGTCTTGTGCAGGGTAATCAAACTTTGTTTATGATATATCTCATTTTTGTTTGTTAATTTTTTTTTTCTTCAGGAATATTTAGAATATTATAAGAATCTTTTTCGAAAAATTAGAATTTTTTAACCATACAAGAATTAAATGTGAATTTTGTAGCCCAAAATCATAAAAATTATATTTTATAAGGATAAATCAATAAAAATATTTTATCCTATTTTGTGGTTTCAAATACTACCTCCGTCTCTAATTATAAGACTCTTTTGAGAATTTTTTGTCCCTTTTTATAAGACATCTTTGCTATTTCCAACCACATTAATTATTTCTTTACATACATGCCCCTATTTATTATACATCGTTTTCTTCAATCAATAATAAATATCATATGAAAAACATAAACTAAATCTCTCTCTTAAGGATAAAATTGTAAAAACAATAGTGATTACAAACAACTTTAATACAAATATCTACTTTCTTAATTCCCGTGATTTTAGCAAAAGAGTCTTATATATAGGGACATAAGTAGTAATAAAGAGAGTATACGGTAGAAATGATAAGTTGATGGTGTGATAAATATGAGACAATGATTCTCTATATTTAAGAAGGGAAAGTCATACACGGATCTACGTATGTTCATATCTCTCATGCGTCATTTCGTCTCTTATATTTTCCTTCCATATTTCTCCATATTTTTTCAAATTCTCTCTCTATTTTTTGGTCTAAAGTCACTCAAAAGTAAATAACTCAAAAATAAATCTAAATCGGATAAATATGATATATTAGTGATGTGATAAGAAGAGAGGGGAATAATTTAGCTTAATATGCTCTTAAGAATACAGATTGCATATGAATGGAATAAACTCCACCTTATATTTCGGCGGTCTTCACATTTGTTTTATTCCCAAACTTTCGTTAGTGAAATTGTTTTAACTTCAAAAAAGAAAAAAAAAAAAGAAAAGAAAAGAAGAGAGGGGAAAACTTTCCGATTGCTTCATGTTTATTTTAGTATTTTGGGGGTGGGGGGAGTAAAACAAATTCCATTTTCATCTCAATTTGTTTTTAAGTCTTCCACGCAGTACATCACTCACTTTCCATTAAAAAAAATAAAAATGTAAACGGTTATTTGTCGTCGTTCCACTAGGAATCAATTTTATGAGTAAGTGGAATCTTCACCATTATCATTTTCATGGCATTAACTAACTATTTCTCATTCTCACAACAAACAACACACTTTCCACTTCCATTAACCAACCATGCTCAATTCCCCTATACTCTCCGTTTCTAACCACACCCCCATCATCTACCATCACACCCCACCTCCAAAGTTTCAATCTTTACCTTCATGTAGTTATGGAAAACCTGAATTTTCATCTGGGTCATCCTCAAATGCTCTTAGAAGAAAAAGGGTGACGGTGAAAGTGAAAGGGATGATGAAGTTGGAGGAAGAAGTGGTGGAAAGTGGGAAGAGAGGAGATTTTGTTGAAGGGTTTGATGCAATTGTTATTGGTTCTGGGATTGGTGGGTTGGTTGCTGGGACTCAGTTGGCTGTGAAAGGTGCTAGAGTTTTGGTTTTGGAGAAGTATGTTATACCTGGTGGGAGTTCTGGGTTTTATCATAGGGAGGGGTATACTTTTGATGTTGGTTCTTCTGTTATGTTTGGTTTCAGTGATAAGGTTGGTTTTTTTTTTTTTTTTTTTAAAAAAAAAAAAAACATGAATTTTGTATTTTGTTAAGAGTTCAATGTTAGTGAAGGAATTTGATTGCATGCCTTATGAAAACAACTTATATGCAATTCAGGATAGCTTATGAAAACAGTTTATAACTTACATGAAGACTGTTTGACTTTATTTTATCTTTTGTTATAGGAATAGCTTATAGTTAAATACTTAACATAAACTCTTGTGCTATAAGTGTTTAATTAGGTTGTTTATCCAAACATGGACTTGAGGTTTGTTTAGATTGACTTATTTGAGCTTACCTAATAGCATAAACACTTGTGATCTTGTTATGGAGAGCTTATACAAATAGCTTATGACATGTCCATCAGTTGTTTTCTAGCTTATATCTATAAGTTCTCCAGGATAGATTTTGAAAGAAACCTATAACTTATATTATATGAAAACAGTTTAACTTAGTTTTATTTTTGTTAAGAGAAATAGTTCTTACCTAAGTACTTATGATATAAGCGTTTATTAAGCTGTGTATCTCATGCCTACGAATACATAAGCACATGCCATTGTTATTAACTAGTGGCTCTGAACAAAATTACTGCATCTACTTCTCCCTAATGAAAGGAAGTCCTATGAGACGTAAGTTAAGAAACCAAGAACAAAGGTGTAAATGTATTTATCTTTTTCACGGAAAGTATCATGATCATGAGTTGCCTTAGGTAAAGATTGGTTTCTGATCAATTGATCTCTGAATAACTGTTGTTTAATTCAAAACCGTAGTCAATAGTAGCTTGAGGCAGTGACTTTTAGTTACCGTTTATGTTGAATGATATGGTTTGAACTTCTAACTTCTAATGATCATAAGACCATGTACCTTAAATTTGTGCAGGGTAATCTCAATTTGATAACACAAGCATTGGAAGCAGTTGGTTGTCGGATGGAGGTAATACCTGATCCGACAACTGTTCATTTTCATCTACCAAACCACCTCTCTGTTCGAGTGCACAGAGAATATGATAAGTTCATTGAAGAACTGATGTGCTATTTTCCCCATGAAAAGGACGGTATCATCAAATTCTATGGTGAATGCTGGAAGGTTTGTCTTAATTGAGGTGACTGCAGCCCCCTTATAAGGCGTTTTGCCTCTGCTTTTGTAATTAATTTTTTTTCTTAAAAGTTTATATTTGTGATGGTTAGATTTTCAATGCTCTGAATTCTTTGGAGCTGAAATCGCTTGAGGAGCCACTCTACCTTTTCGGACAGTTTTTTCAGAAGCCACTTGAATGCTTGACATTAGGTACTTTCGTTTCTTATTTGTTAGTTTTGAATATGAGGCTACAAAGCTAAACTCCTAAACTCCAACTTTAAAGGTAGTTTTAGTTTCTATTGCCACCTACCATATCTTCTTTGTATTTTCATTGCTAGGGACTAGGGAGGAGTTATCTTTTAGCAGTGAGGTTGACTTATCATTCAAATAATTGAGGGAAAGCTAAATCTGAAAAACGGAATAAATAAATAAACTGAACTACATGTTGTTTACCATTAGTTGCTGAAGTGAAGCATTAAATTAGTAGACAACCTGAACATAATTACTCTTGGTATATTGTGTTCCAGAATTCATATGGTAGATAACCTGTGTCGACTTATAAGGATGACGTGTCTGATAATAGTGCACAACTGATACCACCTCTATCCCTAAATATAGGACCACATTGACCGGATCATGGGAATTCAGAATGTTGCTAGTAGTATTAAATTTGTTGACAATTTGCATTGTTTTATAAGTTTACCCTTCAAGAGAGAGAATGAGTTTATATTTTCATCATAGTGTGTATTACATGTTGCATAAAAAGTTGTAACATTATTAGGGGTAGGTTGGTAAAGAAATAAGTAGTGCAATTAAAAATTTGAAAGGGGTCTTATAAAAAGGAGGTAGTATATGGTTGTGCTTGACGACCCTCTACACACACACACAAAAACACACACACCCCTAATTGAGCATTGTATCAATATTTTCGTATGGTTTGGCCATTTTCTTTTCTGATGATGTACGCTATTGTATGGCAGCTTATTATTTGCCTCAAAATGCTGGAGCCATAGCTCGGAAGTATATTCAGGATCCACAGTTGTTGTCTTTCATAGATGCCGAGGTAGATGCAACTAGTTATTCGATTCAGTCAGAAGGTTTACCTATTTTTCATAGAAAGAGTCAAAAACAAACAGTGCCATATTATTTTCATAATAAATGTTTTATTTTTATTTTTTTATGTAAATAGCCCTACTCATTCATTATTTATTCAGTTTATTGACCTGTGATTAGTAATTTCATTCATAAAATATCTGTGGTATTGCAGTGTTTTATAGTGAGCACCGTCAACGCTTTGCAGACTCCAATGATTAATGCTAGCATGGTAACCTGCTCACCTAGCCTTTTGCTTTCCTTCATCTCATGTAATGTTCTTATTGTACTTTTCAAAGTGTCTATAGAGAAGCTATGCTTCCATTTCATTGCTCTTAGTTGCATTGGATAGAAGAATCATTTATTGACCAGATAGATAGAATGATAGTGACTTGCATTCGATCCAAGTCCAACATTGTATGCTTTTTTGTCTTAGTAGCTATACAAATGGTTTAGTATATAATTTATATGTTCTTAAGCATGTAAAAATTAAAATGCAAATGCCATTCTTCCATTGTTGTGTACGATGTTTTGGACTTGTTATTTTCTTATCTCATAAATAACCGATTCTAAACATGAAAAGATGATGCAGAAGCACCTTTGGAAATGTAGGGATGACAATGAACGTTGTTTGAAATAGAAACTTGTTTGCAAGTCAACTATGAGAACCCCATTGTCTAGTTGCGTAGTTCACCTCTGTCTCTCTTGCTCTCTCTTTCCCGCTTCTTTATTTGATTAATTTTTTGTCTCCAGGTTCTGTGTGACAGACACTTTGGTGGGATTAACTACCCTCTTGGGGGTGTTGGTGGGATTGCAAAGTCCTTGGCAAAAGGTCTAGTTGATCAGGGTAGTCAGATACTTTACAAGGCGAATGTCACGAGTATTATCACCGAGCAGGGAAAAGCCGTAAGCGACATATCAGATTACAAAATAGAATGACATGTTTAGAAAAATGCATTTATGTTTCTCAAGATTTGTACTATACTTTTGCAGGTAGGAGTGAGGCTTTCAGACGGCAGAGAGTTTTTTGCCAAAACCATAATATCAAATGCTACCAGATGGGACACATTTGGTTAGTTTCAAACAATATTGTTTATAAGTTTTTTCTTCTCAAGTTCAAATGTTTTCTGTTTTTTGTCTTCATTAATTAGTTAATCCCAAATTGCATAATATTACACTGTAGGAAAGTTAGTAAAAGGAGAGTCACTACCAAAAGAGGAAGAGAACTTCCAAAAAGTTTATGTTAAAGCTCCATCTTTTCTTTCAATACACATGGGGGTTAAAGCAGAGGTTTTGCCACCAGATACAGATTGTCACCATTTTGTGCTTGAGGTAGTTGGAAGTTTCCTCAACTTATAATTCTATATAGCCTTGATAACTTTGAATGAATGATAACTGTGTATTTCATTTGTACTTATCTAGAACAATTGGACCAGTTTGGAGGAACCATATGGAAGTATCTTTTTGAGTATACCAACTATACTTGATTCATCATTAGCTCCTGAAGGTCGTCATATCCTTCATATATTCACAACTTCTTCAATGGACGATTGGCAGGTAAGCAATACCAAGTAGTGGTTACCGGTGAAATAAAGTTGAATTCTTTCACCTTTTGTGTATTTTTTTTACTTCAAAAACTACCATTTTTATGCCGTGCCTCCTGTTTTATTCATTTGCTGATACATGTAAATCTCAAAATTTAAAACATGTTGTTATTTTCTGTTCTAGGGTCTGTCAAGAATCGAGTATGAGGCAAAGAAGCAGGTGGTAGCAGATGAAATCATAAGCAGATTAGAGAAGAAATTGTTTCCAGGTCTTCGAGCATCCATCGATTTTATAGAGGTAGAGCTAAAACCTCTGACCTCATTAGTTTTGCTGTATTTTTGCAACTCCATACATTGTTAAAAGATTTTTTCATTTTATTGTTTATATAACCCTAGAAGACATAATTTGTAATATCTTTTATTTTCTCATTAATGGTTTGAGACATCGAGTAAGCCAAATCCTTATTATTTACGTGCATGTTTTTTTTTCCTAAACCTGTTAACTCCCAATTCTAACTCTAGGTAGGGACACCAAAGACACATCGACGATACCTAGCCCGTGATGAGGGTACTTATGGACCAATGCCACGCAGCATTCCAAAGGGGTTGTTAGGAATGCCGTTTAACACAACAGTAAGTTTACTCTAAAATAATGATTCAATGACAGGTTATGTTCTAGAACATTCTGCTATGCTATGCTATGCTTTGAGAGTACACTGATTAAAACCCGATAAAACTTGCTTTCAGAGTATAGATGGTCTTTATTGTGTTGGAGACAGTTGCTTCCCTGGACAAGGTGTTATTGCCGTAGCTTTCTCAGGAGTTATGTGTGCTCATCGAGTAGCTGCAGATATTGGTAAGCCGGAACTCTCATATTCCATAGCTGCAAACTATTTGCAAATTGAAAGTATATAATGATGAAAATAAAAAAATATTTATTATTCTGAAAGTGTAGAAATCATTTAATATTTGCTTTTTACGTAATTGAACATATTTATAGCGTGTTTGGAATTATCCTAAAACCACATCCAAATGAGTTTCAACGTGGGAAGCTACAACCTGCACCTTCACTATTGTCGTGCTTTTGTTTATTTTTCAATGTGGATCCAAACACTCATTTAATATAGTATATTACGATTGTTAACTAGTACTCTTAACTATCAATTGAAATCTGTCAAAAAAATTCAATTAAATATATTGTTAAATTTAACATTCTTGATTTTGATATTTTTTATTATTGAGAAATAGGGTTGGAGAAAAAGTCACCTGTTTTGGATGGCATGCTGCTTGGGTTGCTTGGTTGGTTAAGAACACTGGCATGATTGTTATAATTTGTCTGATACGTGAGTCTATATGTATTATCCTGTGTAACATTATTTTTAGGTTTAATTGTATTTTTATTTTTTGTTGGGGAGGGAGGAGAACGGACTCCTCACATTTACACGGTTATAGAACTAGGGCATTTGGTCAGACATCATATAATCTAAAAATGTATTTAAAAGAAAATTTTGTAAAGTTGGCATTGTGAGCTGTTCCATCGTAATTTGATGGACAAGATGTATTAGCTGCGTGCCAATGCGGGCTTCTATAGCTGCATAGAATCCGATTTTGGGAGTGAGGGGCTGTGAATGTGAAATGTAAATGATCTCTGTATCATCAGTTTTCTTTTATCCAAACAAAGATTTATACTTATACAAGAAATTCCTTTCTGTAACTATGCATTTTGTCCAATTTAATATATGCTTGAAATCCAATTTTTATCTCTTTGATATTTTTTTGATGGATTTCTCTGTTTTACACCCTTTCATATTGGGTTTAACTATTGATATCCCTTTACAATCACATAGTTCTATAACTATCTGATTATCCACCAAATAACAAGAATAAACAACTTTTTTAAATAGGCAAATTTAGTGGTTAATTGGTAGGGGGAGGGGGAATTTGTTAGCCATAGAGATCAACATCGAACTCTATACCTCCTTCTCAATACTGCTAGCATTATGATTATAGCTGTCAAATTCTGTTTACACTTAAAATTGACTAATATGTGCTAAGCAGATTAACCTAGTCCATTGTAGAAGTTACATAGCTTCAATCCTTAACCTATTCCACTATAGCAGTTACAAAGCTTCATTCCCTGAAACATTTTCTAAAGGGTCAAGCAGTTTCCACAAAAAAAAAAAAAAATCTCCCGGTAATGATGTGTCTACTACTATAACGCTAGCATGCATGCATTGTTGCATTTAAACATGCTAAATGAAATACAATATACATATGATTGACCAAAAAAAGGCCAGAAGTTTCAGTCAATTGGTACTCTATACTGCCTGCATGTGAGACTTCATTTAAAACCACTCTTCATGCAGATATAAAGCACTTTTCCTTGGATATTTTTAACCTCTATTGAAGTTTCATTCGCCGCAACGAAAGATATGCCAAGAAACGGTAACCGAAAACCATGGCAATCAGAGCAGCTACTTCTGTCAAACCACTGTCAATTTTGATTCCATTTATGATAGGTGTGAGATGTTCATATTGCACCTTGAGCAACAGTTTGTAAGTGTGGTAGTTGAAAGACATGTAGCGGATCCAAGAAATGAATATTGGGACTTTCTGCAAAATTAAGTACCACATGTTAAATTCTTTTGTTAATAGACTGGAAAAGTTATCCATGTCAACTATTTGATCATAAATTTAGGTATGTGTTTTCACCTGGACAAAAAATCCTCCAGCCAGCATGAAGATCATCACAGTTACCGAACCCAAAGTTGTTGCTCTTTTCGAGTCCATAAGCACAGCACCGATAGCAAGTCCAAGACCCTGCTTCACAACCAGCCATTGTTAACTCTGTAAGCTAAGTTATTTTAGTCAATGTTTCAAAAACTGAACCGGTGAGACCTCTAGGTCATGATTCAACAACCTTAAACTGCTCGAACTAGGTTGAATCTCCGATAGAACCACCATAATAACTGAACCGTAATAAAGGCCGGTTCAAGGTTCCACTGGTTGAACTGTTTGGTTCGATTTTTTAAAACACTGACTTTAGTTTGTATTGTATTGTTAGTAGTTTTTGAAATGCATACCTGAGCCGCAATGATACAGAGGAAAACAGTAAGAATGGTGAGAAAAAAGGAGGCAGCACTTAGTCTCAGACCAGCCATGAAGTAAACAACAAGTAGAAAAAGCACTGATAATATCAGGTCTAATGGAAGGTCGCTCATTGTTCTAGCAAGGAAGTATGCGCTTAATCTGTACATATCTTCCGCACGTTCCTTATTCAACATGGCTCTCTCTTGAGGAAATGTAAATATTGCTGTAAAAACTGGAATGAGTCCCCAGAACACAGTAATAAAGAAAAGTAGTCCTGCCTGCAAACCACAAATGTTTATATGTTAAGGTAAGAGGCTCGTGTATTATTATGCGTTGAAAGAGTTCATTTATATGTTTATATGGAAATAAGCTAAAAACAACTTAAGAACATGTTAAACTTACTTTTATTAGCTCTCCCAAATAGTCTCCTTAAGTGTTTGATAAAATTTATAGAAATAGCTTATGACATGTCTTCAACTTATTTTGAAAAGCTTTTTAGTAACTGTTATAAAAATAGGATAACCACATTTCTTCTTTGATTATAGAAGCAATTTATTTGTAAACACTTATAAGATAAACTTTTATTCAGTGAACACTTAATTAAGCTGTTTGCACAAATGACGCGAAAGCGTTTCATTGACGGTAGGATCTGGATGTGGCATTTTATTCTTTGATGGCTTTGTAATCACTGTGAATATTTGGTCTATAACAAAAACAATTTACCTGATCTTGCAGATCTTTTGGGTTTTCAGCATCTGATTGCCACCAGAGTGATCCTAAGATGATTGCAGTGGATAAAACTTGTGAGATTCTCAACCAGCTAAAATAGCCATGCCTCCTTTCCTTGATTCCTCTCCAAAAAAGTATGGAAAATTGTTCATCCCAACTTGCTCCCCATTGTCTTTTAGGTGATGAACATACTTTGGTCTTTAAAGCTTCATCTTTCGACACGGAAACAGTTATTTTTTTCTTCTCTTTTTCTGCAAGTCGAGATTCACATGCCTCCACCAGATACTGTTAAAATTCATCTTTTGTGAGATGGGAAAATTCTCCTCTCAATATCCTCTATTCAAAATTTCAAATGATATTAAAATTCATGTCGAAGTGTCGGTGCTGCATAGCTGTAGTAAAGGCAAAAAGGAAATGTTACCTCATGGACTATATCTGGTTCTGCATTTCCAATTTGCACTTTATCCTCCAACTCCGATGGTACGGAAAGATCATTTATATTTCCATTAGCAAGGTCTAGCAAAAACTCCGCTGGATTCATAGAAATAAGCGGCGAACATCCTATAGATTGAAAGTAATTCATCGCTTCTGACGCTTTTCCAAAGTAAAGCAAACTCCCTTTCCCAAGAAGGATCAACTTGTCAAATTTGTGAAAGAGTCTACTTGATGGTTGGTGAATTGTTGTCACTACTGTTTTTCCAGCCTACCATATAATCAACAGGTTAGTCATAAAGGTTTAGTGATGAGAAGAGACCATGCTGGCTCATCAGCATAGAACAGAATTAAACGTGTGTGAATAGGTAAAATCAAATTGGACCATGGTTGAACCGATTAAACCAATTGAACCATGTTCCAGATGTTTCACCGGTTCAATCTCCGGTCCGATTTTCAAAATATTGGGCTATGTATAGTAATAATGCAACAAACGTCCATGGAGTGTCCAAAATAATTTGAATTCAGTTGTGAAGGATGTAATTGTCATCACTCATGATGGTCAATTTGCAAATGTTATTTACCTAAATTTTTCAATATACTATGAAAGTTTAATTTTAGCTGTTTTATGTATTGATATTCAATAGTAGGTTCAAGTTTTTCTTTTTGGATTGGATGGTAGGGTTCAATCTTTATTAATCATGAAGAGAGGAATGAAACAAATTAATAATACCTTTGCCATGTCTTGCAACATCTGAACAATCTTTAAGGCTGTTGTTGAATCCAAACCAGATGTTGGTTCATCAAGAAACAGAATGGAAGGGTTGGTTATGATCTCATTGCCAATACAAACTCTCTTCCTCTCTCCACCAGATAATCCGGGAACAAACGAATCGCCAACCATAGTATCTTGGCACCTGTTTTCATGCATACAGTACAAAACTATTGGCTTCTATAACTCATAAATAATATCTCTAATTTTGTTATAATGCTTTTATGCTTATAATAAAATGGTTGTTATGGAACCATTTACCTCTCCAAGCCAAGCTCATAGATGACCTCTAAAGCTCTTTTTTCCTTTTGCTCCTTAGTGAATGTCTTCGGTAGTCTTAACCGTGCTGCGTATGTCAATGTCTCTTTTACAGTTAGGTGAGTAAACAAAACATCATCTTGTGTCACAAATCCTATCCTGCAATCACATCTTTATTGTAAGTCACATTAAGCTCTGACTAATTCATGTCAAGTGGACCGGAACATAATCAAGGTAAAGTTTTTTTAGCGTCTATTTTTCTATTCACAAGACTCGAACTTGTGACATTATATGAGGGAAACCAAACTATTCATCACATGTATTAGACGACGTTGTTTAGCGTGTTTAATTGAAGTACCATATTCCAGTTTCACTTTTGACTGTTATTTCAGAATAACATGGTATGTAAAAAATGTATTTAAGCAAGTAACCCTAGCTACCATTGGATTTTCACCTGCTCTTAAGGAACTTGGAATATGTTTTGTCATTGTAAGTGATAGAACCACCAACCATTTTGGAATGATGATTTAGCCTTCCTCCAAGGAGTCTTAAAAGAGTTGTCTTACCACTTCCTGAGGGACCCATCATTGCCAAAACTTCACTTGGATTTACAGAACCACTTATCCCATTCAAGATATCTTTCTTCTTACTTGATGTCATGCCTTTGAGTACTACCTTGTAGGTCACATCAGTGAACTGCATATTCCAGAAAAAAGTATTTAACTCATTAAGTTGGATCCATCACCACAAACACAATATAGACTATAAGCAGTAAATATTTAAAGTGGTCCTTGAAATTGTAGAATTGTATAATCTTGTCCATTACCTTATCAATATTATAAAATGATCTTTGAAATTGCAAAATTGTGATAAAATTTCCCACACTTTCGGTATTGAGAATTGCTTTTTTGACTTCCATTGTTTTCTAGAAACATATGGAAATGACCAAAACATCAAGCGGTAGTTAAATACCGCCAGTTTTCTAGTTGTAAGTCAGCGATAGTTAACCACCACTGGAGTGTTCTTGGTCATTTCCATGTGTTTCTAGGAAACAATGAATGTCAAAAAAGCAATTCTCTTCGGTATTTGTAGGGGTTAGAATGACATTAAGAGCCGGCCCAAAGGGTGTGCAATGAGGCCTATAGCACGAGGTCTTAAAATTTTGGATGACAAATTTTTTTCCCTTAATTTCATGGCTATTACTTTTTTCACCATATACGTTTCTCACACACCATATTTTTTATCTTCCAAAATTACTCTTTGTTTGGAAAATATAATCTGAATCATAGTTTGGCTTCTAAATTTTAAACACGTCCTACGTATAACTCAAATCAGATATCCCATCACTTCAACAATTTATGTTTTAACTTTACCAAACTTCTCTCTCTCATACCCTAAAATCCGAACACCTAACATAGTGTGATTCTTGATGCTTTTTTGCTCAAAAGCATCATATTTCAAGCATTTTCAAACAACAAACACAATGTAAGATCTCATTCCCTCTACTCGATGTTTGGGTCACATTTTCTTCCTGGTTCGGTAAATAAAATTTGAACCACAAAGTATCTATTGTTTCTTTTTTGTTGTTGATTTTTGTTAATTGTATGTATATGTGATGTTGCATATTTCAGATATGGACCACTTGGACCAGCTTAAGAACAACATACCTTCCATGACTATTTCTGCCATGCGAGTGAAGTTTGAGAGGAATGTAGCGGAAGGGAGAATGCGTAGGGGCATGGGGAGGGGAAGGGGTCGCCGTGCTGATCATGTGCTTGAGGTGTACGAACCTAAGCAGCACCATATGGAGGAGGAGGAGGTGGGGAACGCAGATGATGATGAGCAGTCGCATGTGGAGGTGGAGTCACAACAACTAGATGGTTATCCTAGTGGCCCAAATGACGTGTATGTGCTCACCCAGTACCATCTTCACGTGACCTATCGCATGTCTGAGGGAGTAGTAAGATTCATTTACTTTAAATTTTTTGTACTATGTTTGTTTATGTAAATTGAAGGCTATGTTTGTTTTTATTTATGTAAACTGAACTGCATTGTATCATGATATTAATTTTTCGTTTTTAAATTTTTGCAGTGATGTGCCAACTTAAAGTGTGTGAACAACGACAAAAAGCTACTGGCTATACAAGAACCAATTTTGGATAGGATGCAAGAGCGATGGTTCAAAGATGCCATGTGAGCCAATGGACTTCAGCGGCTACAGTCAGTTATCCTATCATTGACCACGACCTATTGTCTTCTTTTGTTGAGAGATGACACGAGAAGGCATCTAAATTCAATCTTCCAATTCGGGAGATGGCAATGACACTTGATGATGTGTCTTGTCTATTGCATCCCCCCATTGAGAGCCGCCTTGGACCATGATCTTCCTCTTCCCAGGTCTGAGGCGGTTGCTTTGATGGTCGAGCAGTTGGGGTCTGAAGTGGATGAGGCTGAATACCAGGACATAAAAATAATGGGTGGTCATGCACGTCTCAACTGATTTATGGAAGATTTTAAGAAGCATCTACATGAAGCAGTTAACGCTGAGAAAATGGGTGATGTCAATGATATACATGTGAGACAAGACTATGCTCTACGCATCTATATACCTTATTTGATGGGTGTCAATCTCTTCACTGATAAGAGCACAAACTATGTGCACAAGACATGCCTGAAGTATTTCCGGGGCCTAGAGCTGGTTTCCGATTACGTACGGGGAGCGGCTGCCCTTGCCCATCTATATAGGAAGCTTAACAGGGGAACCCATTATAAGACTTCATGGCCGGTTAGATACTTAACTTGTTACATGTATAAATAATAATGAATTGATTATTTATTTACACATCTTTTCATGTTTTTATACTAATACTTATATGTTGTTTACTTTGCAGGCTTGGGGTTTTCAACACTTTAATGAAATCAGGGCTAGAGATTATTAGGTTAGTTACAGAGAGGATTGGCACCGACATGCCATGCTGTATGTTTCTATGAATTGTAAGTCTGTGATTGATCCCACAAGATCGAATCTAAATAATTTGGATCTTGCGTATGTTCTCATGAACTCGTATTACCCCCACCGCCAGACATGTCTGTTCGAGTGAAGTAGTCTTTATTTTGGATGGCTCAGATACGGATGTTATAAGCTCTAATTTATATCAGAGCAGTTGATGTGCTAGTTTGGTTACGTCCAAACCATCCTCAGGCATCCACATGAGAGTGAAAATGCCCAGGCGACCGAGCAAGTGATCAACTAGTGCTACATGCAATATCTTGATTATATAATGACTCGGCACAATTTGGGCCTGCCTGCTCCGGCTGGTCTAGAGACGACAACTAGATACATGAGATGGTGTTGTGCCATTTCACACCCATACATCATACATCAGCATAATGATTCTCATATCCCAAGGCCACCTGAGTCAAAGGCCACTAGTGAGGTTGCTTCTAAGGAGCATGAAGACCAATAGTTGCTAGACTTCATGTCACGATTAACACGCATCAAATGTTATGCCCTTGCTATCATTGGCAGTGGTCAGGTGGGGGGAGGGATGTCCGACTTGAATTAGTCTGCATGTGATTTTGCAGGAGTCTCAGAGAGACATTGTTTATCGTCGTAGGTCTGGTTGGGGTGTTAGAGCTACCCATTAGTTCTATTAATGTGTTGTAACCTATGAATAATTTCTGTTTTTTTCTTAATTTGTGTTTGAATGCTTTTGGTTTTGGTTGTAACCTTTGAATATTTGAGACATTGTTTTAATTTTATGTTACATGTTTGTGTAGTTTCATATGATCTCATTAATTTATTTGTTTATAATTTGTTTTGATGCATGTTTAATTCAATCTTGATTCGTCAATTTATCAAAAACAAGGTGTTAAGCAGTGAACACAAATTCTGACTTTGTGTGTTGTCACAGTTCAACAAATATAATCTGATATGCATATGCTAAACGTCCAGTTTATATAATCTGAACAATGTCAATGTATACACTGCAATCTGCCTCTAAACATGGTCTTCTGGGGGCTTGACTCATTTCAGATTCTATCTGAAGAACAATTTTGCAAGGTTTCGGCAAATATAATCTGAATTGTATATTTAAAAACTTTGGATAGACATGAGCAATTTTAGAAGCATTCTGTTTATATTTTCCAAACTATGGTTCATATAATATTTGCCGAGCAAAGGGTATTTTTAAAAAAATAATATTGGACGTGTGAGAAACTTATAGGGTGGAAAAAGTAATAACCTAATTTTATTGTAAAAACATTTACAAGCTATAAGTTTGAAATGTTTAATACAAATGGCAAGGTTTTTCTTATTTCGATCGTTTCAAATAAGAAGTTTTAAAAAATCAAAATGTGTTCCATGGGATTCGAATTGCGTACCCTTAGCCGAAAATGTGTGATGCTAGACACTAGACCAAGGTGAAAACACTAATTTAATGAACGTTTTCAATATATAATCGTTCCAAATAAGTAAACAAACTCTTTCAAAGGATCACTACTAGAAAAAGCAAAATCAGAGAGGGAAATTAGTGACGGAAAAAATAAAACCTCTCACAAATTCTTTGGTCGTAAAATTTAGTGACGGAATTAGAGAGGGATTTCACATTTTCCCTCACTAAATTTCTCTCACTAATTTTTGTTTTTTTAGTAGTGGATGTTGTTTACAATTTAAATAAATGATCACTCTTTTTGAGTTATTTTATGCTTGTCTTTAGTAAAGGCCCGATTATTAAGATTAGAACATGATGTCAAAAATGTTTAAAACGGTCTTGATGATATTAAGTTGGTAATATCGAAAACAAATTGATGACAGATCCAGACAAAATGACGAACTTTATTAACTTTTTGAAATTCTAATGATAATTTGGTGATGAAGTTAATACAACCCTACAATTTCAAGGACTAACTTAAGTATTTACTCAAAATAGAAGAATGTGCAAATGAGCTATATAATGACTTAATTGGATTCGACCCCCTAAAAATAAAACACTTGGATTCGACAAAAGGAAATATATATCTATTAAAAAAGACGGTACATAAATAATTTGATTACTTGAAAATCTATTTGGTTGATCTAGTGATATTGGCTTGAGACCTTTAAATGTGCTTATATCAAGATTTTATGTTTGATTTTCCCCCGGTGCCAACTTTGGTGGACCAAGTCCACACAAACCTATGTTCTAGCTTTAAATGGGTCTCTCACAAGTGGAGGGCGGGATTAGACCCCTCGGATTAGTTGGTTCTTAGGGCAGACATGGTGTTTAAAAAAAAAACTTGATAGCTTGAAAAGTTGCTTTTTTTTGTACTAAAAACTTGTTAATTTAACTTAAAACTTTGTACAAGACTGAACTTGACCATGCTATTGATAGCCATGTTCTACATGGCATCGTTGATCCATAAAGAAAGCTTCATACATCCTTGCCTGCTCAAATTCATAGGGCCACATTAATCTCATGATCTATTGAATTGAGGGTTTGATCCCTCGCAGAGCTAGCTAGGTGCAAGAATATTGTAAATGAAAAAACGTATACTTCATAACATGTAAAATGTGTATATATATTATTAATTTACCTTTAGATATATAGGAAGAGTAGGGTCTGTTTGAAACTTTGTCCTAGATCCAGCTTCAATATCCTCAGCTGCAATATACATAGTTAATCCTTAATTTCACGTAGTGGCCTATACAAGACAATTATAATTAGTTTCCCCTAGTGATATTGTGCAAAAATGTACGTTCTTAAGCAACCAAACAAATATATGTTGTGTTAGTGAAGATAACTATATAATATATAGAGAATGGTTTAGGAGAAACTAATATGCATGGATGCAATGAAGACACAAGTGGAGGAGGACGAACAAGGACCATGATGTTTATATGACGAGAAGATTGACCAAGACAAATGGTACTGTGAAGTCAATTTCACTACATAAAAGTCAATCATATATTAATTGAGGGACCATTAATTAATGAATGAAACAATGTTAATTACTCTCCGAGAAGGTAGGAAGATGAAAGGTGGAAACAAGAAGAAAGAGATGGGGATACTTGAGAATTAGATTCCATGTGGTCATGCATTTATGTAGTTTATAATCTCAATCATTGATTTTTATTCTTATGAGGAAACATATATTTTGTTGAACTTATAATATGGACGATATGATCTTAACCTAACATCCAATGTGCTGATTATTAGGTGATTATAAAGTTTCTTTTTGTAAGAAGTCAAACTAATCCATCAAAATTTATATCGGAGAGAATCGAATCTGTGACTTGAGAGAATACACTCCAAAATCTCAAGCCAACACAGTTGGTGATTATAAAGTTCTTAAAGTGTATGGATTTTATTTTCAATCCATTCACACTTTATTGGGGATAATTCATAAGTACAACTTAGTTTGACAAGTTCTCTAATAAACCAATAATAATTGAAAACCGTTCAAAACACTAATGATGACTAACACTAGTACTCTAAACTTGAAGTTAATGATTGCCCTTTTGTAATGTTTGAGACAATGACCTAATCAACGCTAGTTTGAGGAAAACAATAAAAAAAACATATTTTACCTCAAAATTCAACTCATTTAATTATAATTGTTACCTAGTTTTTTTTAAGCACATACAACTAAGCCATTATCTTTGTCGTAAGGATAAAGAGAAGTGTGTCAACTTTTCCTTTTAGAGAGTGATATCGATTTTCGCTGGTGTTTGAACAATTTTTAAGTATTAGTTCATAGTGTGGTCCGTTGTTGATCACTTCCCACTAAATAATATGTAATTGGTCCTACAAGACTGTCATACACCAATTTTTGACCTAAGATATCATTGACACGTGTCGTTTGACCCTACATTCATACGCCGTCTGACCCTGATCGATCTCTAATTTTCAGTGAAAAATTCGGCAGAGAGGTATTTTAAAATACCTCATTTTTGATTCCGAGTCGGGCCCTCTTCTCTCTTTATTTTAATTTTATTCATTTTTAATTTCCATCTTTTATTTTTAATTTTTTTTAATTTTAATCTTTATCTGTTATCATTTTATTTTTTTTTAAGAACCTTATTCTTTTTTTACTTTTAGTCTATATTCGTTTTGTTTATTTTTGTCCAAAATAATATAAGTCCAAAAATGGTCCAAAATTCAAAGAAAATGCAGGCTGTCACGCGCTTCATCAGTCCTAATCCAAACAAACAAATTCCCAGCGTTTATCTGCCAATTTCCAGAAACACTTCCTTCGATCCCAATCCAGCCTGTTCACACTCATCAATCTAAATCCAGTATGCGTGTTTTTCTTCTCCCATCCAAATCCAAGCACAAAACTTGCTGCTTCTGTTAACAAAGCCTAAACCCTAACACTGATGCTATAAAAGGTGACCTGCAAAACACAATTAGAAAACGAGAAAATTGCACAACAAAAACCTGCAAAACAACCAAAGAACAATTCACATCCATAATCGCATAAACTCACACCAATCTCCCAACAATTTTCACAAACACATCACAACCTCTATCAAGCACAACCGTGTTCCATACGAACACAGCCGAAGCTTTCATCTGAACCTAACAACACCAACGAATCCAGAGGACATAGCATCACGTGTCATCGAGGTCACGAAGGCCGATTTCAAATCCAGCCGTCAATCAAACAGATCCGTCGAAGAAGGAGCAAAATCACGAATCAAAAGAATGTGTATCTAGGCTTTAATGTAATTTATTTATTTACTTATTTTCGTTTTTTGCTCGGAACTTAGAATGTAAATTAGGTTTAAATGTAAATTATCTATTTCCGTCATTTATTTTCCTGCAGACCCTAGAATGTATAATAGGTCTTATGTAACGGCTTTAGGTGCATGTGTGCGTGTGTGCGTGTATGTTTACCTTTTATGCTTGGTAGTTTAGGTTAAAGGTCCTTGCGGTGGTCCAACGCCACCACAAGGTACCTACGCTTTACTTTTCTTGCTCCGTTAGTTTAACTTTAGTTTAATTATTCAAAAACCAAAAAACATGCAAATAACCACAAAAAATCACAAAAACATTTTTCTTAATAAACCTTGATTCAAGATCATGTGATCCGTTACTTTTTAGTTTATTTTCTTAATCAAACATTAATCGATTTAATTCTACTTCAAGTAATTTTCTTCAATATTAAAAAAAAAAACACAAACCAATTCTCATTTGCCGCTTGACTTTTCATTTTAAAACCTTTTTCAAAACTAATAAAAAACACACAACAAATCAAACGTCAATTTCTACCCCGAACTACGAGGTTTTGATCCCTCACAGGTACGTAGGCAAAGGACACCCGTCCTTCCAAATCAATAAAAATGTAAATAAATAGGTCTCCCTTTTTTTCTTTTTATTACTTTAAATTCCACTTTTAAAAGCAAGCAAGTTATAGCACAATCTTAAATAAAATCAAGATGTTCCCGTAGAGTACTACAGACATAAAGGGTGCTAACACCTTCCCTTTATGTAACTAACCCCTGAACCCAAAATCTTTTCAAAATGGGGTGGTTTGAACTTTTTTCCCCTTTTTCTTAAAAAAATTAAATGTTCAGTCGTGAAATAAATTAGTGAGTCAAACGTTAATCAAACAGCCTTGATCTCCAAAAAATGACGCGACAAAGACCAATAGACCATAGTCCACATAATGGGTCATGTCTTCATTGCAAAAATAGTACTACCAAAAAAGTGCAACTTGCTCCTTGTATAGAAAGAAAATGGAAAGGAAAGAGAAAAGGACAAAGTTTGATGAGAAGAAGTCACCCCTAGCAAATAAAAGTCACATAAATCACGTCATGAATGGGAATGGAGCAAACATATGAAAAAACAATTGTACATTAATTGGTGTGAACAATGGTACCATGTGTTTAACAGTATGCAGACTTATGAAAAATTTGCATGTGTATCTCTTAACGAAAATGACTCAAACATAACTGTCTTGGTCCTGTGCTTGCTGGTGTCCATGCATTTTAGATCGTTAATCAAGAAATGGTGGTTAGAGGTGGTTGCATGGACCCAAAGATACATGTATGAAAATTTCTCCTCCAATGTTTTAAAAGGATTATTCTTGCATGGTCACAAGACCAACTACAAACTTTTTAGGCACAATCACAAAAAAAAAAATCACATCTTTTCTTTTAATTATTTCAAAAGTAATAATAAAGTTAATTTTATATTTTGCCTTTACGTGAGTGTGTCTAAACTTGTGTCCATAGTCTTATGACTATGGAAAACTTGCTCGTTCTAAATAGCCCCGAACTTTAGTCAAAATAAATAAACCTATAAGAAAAAATTCTTTTCAAATTTACAATTACGTAATTCGAGTTGTTTTTCTGCCCATTTTTATACTTTTTGTTGGTCAATAGTTTGTAAATATGCTCTAGCATATATCAGAATGTAAACATAAATGCAATTTGTAATATCGACTTACATGCAATTTGTTTGTATATGTTTGGTTGAACTTCTAAATCAGGGATGTCAAGCTAGTAACACTCTCGTTAGATAGCATGGTTTCTTAGTTAGGTTTAACTAAACATGTTCTTGTTTTCTGTTACAGGTCTTTCAAGAATCCAACAGGAGGTAAAGTGGCAGGTGGACGTAAAACTTCTGACCTCATTCTCTTTTTGCAGTATTTTTCAACTCCATTCATTGTTTTTTTTTTTGTGTGCCCCGTGGACTCCCCAACACATATCAAATGTCCATGCAACTACCATCATGAGTTGTACATTGCAGACCTTGATCGTTTATAAAATTATATCAATCGAAATCATTCATATAAATTCAATTAAACCGTGAGTTTAGGATTCCTCATTTTGTTATGCCATGCTGCTGCAGTTGCTTGATAGGTTAAGAACACCGGCATGAGTGTTATAATTTGTTTGAACCGTGAGTCTATGTATTATCCTGTATATAACATTAATTCTTTTTCTTTTCTTTTCTTTTTTTATACATTCTTTTTTGTTTTTTGTTGAGGGAAACATATTCTTCACATTTACACCGATATAGAACTAGAGCGTTCGAACCGGCAATTTATATTCTGAGATGTATTTAAAAGCAAATTTTGTGAAGCTGGAATTGTTAGTTGTTCCATAATTTCCATTGTAATTTCATGATCTATTCAAGGTTTGAACCTTGGCAGAACTAGATTCAAGAATATTGTATATGAAAAATAAAAAAAAAAAATTTCATATGTAAAATGTGCATATGCCATATACCTTTAGATATATAGGAATCGTAAGTTCTTTTTGAAACTTTGTCTTAGTTTAAGCTTCAATATCCTCAGCGGCAATATACATAGTTAACCCTTAACTTCACGTCGTGGCTACAAGGCAATTATAACTTGGTTCACTTAGTGATATTGTGCAAAAATCTACGTTCTTAAGCGATCAAACAAATATACATGGTGTTGGTGTTATTTAAAGAGAACTATATATATAATACTCCTTCCGTCCTCATTTCGCTTTTTTCACATTTTTTAAGAAAAATTGTCAGTGTAATTAATGTGTTTATTTTATGTGTTAATATTACTAAAATATCATTTGTTTGTATTTGTATTAAATTTGATTATTCTTATTTCAAAACAAGTTAGTAGCATTAATTAGGGGTATGTTTAGGGAAAAAATAATAAATGCATCTAGTAAGAAGAAAGTCAAATGGTACCGTGAAGTCAAATAGGTGCTTAGATATAGGGACGGGGGAGTATGTAGAGAAGGTTCATAAGAAAGTAATATGCATGGATGTTATTGATAATATGAGAAGGGTGCAATATATATGCAATTGACACCCTTGAGGACACAAGTGGAGAAGGACCAACAAGGACCATGATGTTTATATGACGAGAAGATATGTTGACCAAGACAAATGGTACTGTGAAGTTAATTTCACTACATAAAAGTCAATAATAAATTTAATTGAGGGACCATTAATGAATGAAACAATGTTAATTACTCTCCGAGAAGGTAGGAAGATGAAAGGTGGAAACAAGAAGAGATGGGGTCACTTGAGATTGAGAATTGGATTCCATGTGGTAATGCATTTATCTAGCTTATAGTCTCAATCATTGTTTTTTCTTCATATGAGGAAAAATCTATTTTGTTGAACTTATAATATGGACAACATGATCTTAACCTAACATCCAATGTGTCGATTATGTGATTAATTGTTTTTTTAAGAAGCCAAACTAGCTCATTATAATTGATATCAAGAATAATCAAACATGAGACTTGAGACGACCAAACTCAAAGACCTTAAGCCAACACATTAGATGATTATAAAGTTCTTAAGAGTGTATGTATTTCATTTTCAATCCATTTACACTTTGTTGGTGATGGCTCATAAGTACGGCCTAGTTTGATGAGTTCTTTGGTAAACCACATGATAATTTCAAATTGTTCGAAACTCTAATGATGACTAACAATGGTCCTCTACACTAGAAGTTAATGATTGTGCTTTTGTACTGTTTGAGACAATGAATTGATCAACGCTAATTTGAGAAAACAAGAAAAAAAAACATATTTTACCTTAAAATTCAACTCATTTAATTATAATCGTTACCTTGTTTTTTTTAAACACATATAACTAAACCATTATCTTAGTTGAAAGGATAAAGAGAACTGTGTCGACTTCTCTTTTTAGAGAGCGATATTCATTTTCGTTGATGTTTGAACAATTTTTAAGCATCAGTTCATAGTATGGTCCATTGTTGATCACTTCCCACCTAAATAATATGTAATTGGTCCTTCAAGACGAAGTCAACATAATGGGTCATGTCTTAATTGCAAAAATAGTACTACGAAAAAAAAGTGTAACTTGCTCCTTGTATAGAAAGAAAATGGGAAGGAGAGAGAGAAAAGACAAAAAGTTTGAGGAGAAGAAGTCACCCCTCAGCAAATAAACGTCCCATAAATCACGTCAAGAGTGGGAATGGAGCAAACATATGAAACAACAATTGTACATTAATTGGTGTGAACAATGGTACCATATGTGTTTAACAGTATATGCAGACTTGTGAATTTGCATGTGTATCTCTTAACGAAAATGACCTAGACTTAATTGTCTTGGTCCTGTGCTTGCTGGATTTTGGATCGTTAATCAAGAAATGGTGGTTAGAGGTAGTTGGATGGACCCAATGAAACGTGTATGAAGATTTCTCCAATGTTCTAAAATACCCCAAATTTTAGTAAAAAAAAAAGCCTATAAAATATATTTTTTCTTTTCAAATTTACACTCCCTGAATTACACAATTCGAACGAGTTGTTTTTTTTTGGTTTAACCATGCACTCCATTATTTCTTCGACGTCCTATATTAACTAAACTAGATTAAAACATGTTCTTTGTTTTCTGTTACAGGTGGACCTAAAACTTCTGACCTCATTCTTTTTGCTTCCCTGGGCAATGTGTTATTGCCATACTGTTCTCTGGAGTTAGGATTGTGCTCATCAAGTAGTTGTAGGTATTGGTAAGCAAAAGCTCTCACATTCCATAACTGAAGACTGCTTGCAAATTGGAAAGTAAATAATGCTGAAAAGAAAAATCCTTTTTTTTTTAAGGAATATATTAAATGTGTTGTGAAAGTGACTCAAAATTGGAGAAATTGAGGTTTCTGGAAACTGTCAATTCGGTGCCCGAATGGGGTTGTCCGAGGCTCGAATTTGAGTGCTGTTTTTTGTCTGTTGGTTCGGCAAAAATCGGTGACCGAATGGAGGAATTTGGGGCCTGAATTCGCCAGCAGAAAATATAACCTTTACTATAAATATAGGCTTTGTATCAGAGTAAACCTTGAGATAGAGGGGGCTGAAACAAGGGTTTAGAAATGCAACAACAAAACTAGGGTTTGTATAGAGTTTATCTCTTTGGCAACAAATACTAGGGTTTGAGGGTTGATTCACCTTGGGAAACACTATTAGGATTGAGTCTCTTGGTCATAGGAAGAGATTGGGGCTTTGGGGTAGAATTAGGCGGGAGAATTATTTTTATAACCCATGAATATCTCTTTTGTAAAGTTACTCATCATTATAGTGAAACGGAGGGCTGCTCTCTCCCCCAGACTAGGTCAATTAGGACCGAACAGGGTAAACAAATTCTTTTGTGTTCTCTCTTATTTACTCTCGCTGTTTCTACTTTTGGCTTTTGTTTATAATTGTTTCATACACTTTGTTTTGGTTGCTTGATTATCACTTGCTCCACACATCAAGTTTGTTATTGGTGCGATTTTTCATCGAAGGATCAAAGGATAATCAAGTATCATGGGTTTGAAGTGGGATATTGAGAAGTTTACAGAAGATAACGATTTTGGGTTATGGAAGGTAAAGATGGAAGCGGTGTTAATACAATAGAAGTGTGAGAAAGCTTTGAAGGGTGAAGGTTCGTTACCGGTCACCATGTCACGAGCAGAGAAGACCGAGATGGTGGACAAGGCTAGGAGTGCCATTGTTGTGTGCCTCAGGGATAACGTTTTGAGAGAAGTAGCGAAAGAACCAACCGCGGCATCGATGTGGGCAAAGTTCGAATCTTTGTATATGACAAAGTCTTTGGCTCATCGGCAATTCCTAAGGCAATAACTCTACTCATTCAGGATGGTGGAGTCAAAGGCCATCATGGAGCAACTTACGGAGTTCAACAAAATCCTTGATGACTTGGAGAATATTGAGGTGCAACTTGAGGATGAAGATAAAGCTATACTCTTGTTGTGTGCTCTACCGAAATATTTTGAATCGCTCAAAGATACCATGCTATATGGCAAAGAAGGCACTGTTACCTTGGAAGAAGTTCAAGCGGCTTTGAGAACCAAGGAGTTGATCAAATCCAAGGACTTGAGAACTGATGAAAACGCTGAAGGCCTAAGTGTTTCAAGAGGGAATGGTGGAGGTAGAGGTAACCGAAGAAAGAATGGTAACAACTCAAAGTCTAAATGCTTTAACTGTCACAAGATGGGTCACTTCATGAAGGATTGTCTGAAGATTAATGGTAACTCCGTACAAATTGTCTCTGAGAGTTATGAGGATGCAGGTGCTCTGGTTGTGTATTGTTTGGAGGATGAAGAAGGTGATGTGTCTCACCTTGAGAATGATGCCTAGTGGAGCGGTGGTCGTCTGGAGAGACGTTAAACACTCAACATCATCCTGGAGAGGCGGTGGTAAGAATACTCATGATCAGTCTGGAGAGGCGGAGGCAACAATACTCATGATCTACCTGTTGAGGTGGAGTTTCAAGGTTGAAGACATAGTGGGATGAACGCATTTTCTAGTTGAGGTAGAGTACGCTTAGCTTGAGGTGGAGTTGAACACACCGATAATGGTACGACTATGGAGGACTTTGGGTGCTATGCTCTAGGTGAGCAAGGGATTTCTTCGTGAAGACGGAAGGCATTACAGAGGTTGAAGAATGTATAGCATGGCTTGCGGGATTACCCTAAAAAAAGGCCAAGCGTGATTGAATGCAAGGTGATCTTCAAGGAAACAGGAGATGTCATGTGTTGGAGAGGTTATGGTGAATGTTTGTGGAACTACCTAAAATTCCTAGTGTAGTTGGACTGCAAGGACCTTCGAGAAGGCGGAAGACATTCCGAGGGCCGAAGGGGTTAAGGTGTGTACTTGTGGATTACTCTAAAAGCCAAGGGTGATTGGGCACAAGTAGATCTTCAAGGAAGCGGGAGATGTTCCGTATTGAAGAGGTATGGTATAGTCTTGTAGAACTACCTGAAATTCCTAGTGTAGTTTGGATACAAGGATCTTCGAGAAGGCGGAAGACATTCCGATGACTGAAGAGGTTAAGGTGTAAACTTGTGGAGCTACTTGGTGTAGTGGGAAGTAAGGGAAAGAGCAGCAAAGTGGTTAATGGTTTGGCATCATCACTAATTTAGAGTCAAGGTGGAGATTGTTGTGAAAGTGACTCAAAATTGGAGAAATTGAGGTTTCTGGAAACTGTCAATTGGGGGCCCGAATGAGGTTGTTCGGGGCCCGAATTTGAGTGCTGTTTTTTGTCTGTTGGTTCGGCAAAAATCGGTGGCTGAATGGGGCTCGAATTTGCCAGCAGAAAATATAACAGAAACATATTTTTTGGGCCAGATTTGTTACAATTTTATGGGGGTTACTTTTACTATAAATATAGGCTTTGTATCAGAGTAAACCTGGAGATAGAGGGGGCTGAAACAAGCGTTTAGAAAGGCAACAACAATACTAGGGTTTGTATAGAGTTTGTCTCTTTGGCAACAAACACTAGGGTTTGAGGGTTGATTCACCTTGGGAAACACTATTAGGATTGAGTCTCTTGGTTACGGGAAGAGATTGAGACTTTGAGTAGAATTAGGTAGGAGACTTATTCTTGTAACCCATTGATATCTCTTTTGTAAAGTTACTCATCATTATAGTGAAACGGATGACTGCTCTCTCCCCCCAGACTAGGTCAATTTGGACCGAACTGGGTTAACAAATTCTTTTGCGTTCTCTCTTCTTTTCTCTCTCTCGCTGTTTTCTACTTTTGGCTTGTGTTTATAATTGTTCCATACACTTTGTTTTTTGGTTACTTGATTATTCCTTACTCCACACATCAAGTTTGTTATTGGTGTGATTTTTTCATCGAATTCACGACAAAAACATTGTTAACTATGTGGCATACGTGAACAATATGATACGTTGTCAACCATTCAGTGTCGCTAATTCGAGTCAATAGTCTTCCAGTAGAGGGAACATGTGGGGAAAAAAGTTAGCAAGTAATGTATATTCATGATTTATTGGTTTGATTTTTTGTGTGGAGAATCTAGTATATATATGCAGATGATAAGTGATGGGTGATTGATAAGTATCCATGACTTTAGGTTAAGTAAAAAAAATCAACCTTAGGAGGACTTTTATGTAAAAAATCGCACATAATCCTTCATGGATTAGACTAATCATAACCATGGTGGTGCTTTCCTCCTATAAGAAAATGAAATTTCCATTTTAAAACTTTGAGTGAAAACACTTTCCTAAGTTGCAAAAGGAAGACCACTTTGGAGGACAATACAAACCATTCCAAATATTCCAAATTCCAATACTTGCATATACTTTTGAATAATATAGTTCATACTTTCTAAAGAAGATGGCATATGATTCTAATGTTTCTTTGTCATCCAATCAAAACCAGTTTTGGGATCACTTTAGTTCCTTTCTCAGTGGGCTGCACATTATCTTTCAAAGACTCCATTTGCACCTTGTTACATATCAATACAACCAAGTTTTCAGCATAAATAACCAAGAGAAATTATATTTTCAAACACAAGTTTGACAACAAAAATCAACAATAATTTGAATGGTTAACACCATTTTTTTAAGTGAAAAAGAGATTCTTAACGCCATTTAAAGATATTGTTATTTACGTTCAATAAATGGTTAATAAATATAACAATGTATCACAATTCGTTCATCGTCAATTGAACATAAATAATTACGATTTTAAACATCATTAACCAAGGTTTTCAGATATTGAAATATACAGGATATCCATTATTATAACCATCCAAAATATGTTTAAATATAGATGATATTTAGGTTTTCAAATATTCATTAGTTTTTTTTTTTGAAGAAACTAAACTAGCCACCCAAATTTGCGCCAAGGAGAATCGAACTTGAGACCTTGAGGAGAAGCATACTCCAAGGTCTCAAGCCAACACATGTTATATTCATTAGTTGTCTACTAAACTTAATAAAATAAGTATTCTAACTGAATTTTTTCTGTCACAAATAACACAGCTTAATAATTAAATATTAGGCTCAGTATTACACAATACATTTATTATTATCAAACAGAAACCACATTATGTATATACTTCACACTTGATCTTCAATCCTAATTATGCATAGGAGGCGTTCCACAATATCCCTCATACTAGGCCTTTCAACTTTCTTCTCCCTTAGACAATCATGTGCAAGCTCCCAAAAGAGTTCTATGCTTGTGATCAACTTACTACTTAAAGGTTCCACAGATAGAAGAAGCCTTTGATCAACCACTTGCATGATTGCACCATTGCTTGCATATTGACTCACATGAATTACTAAATTGACATCATCTTGATCACGAGAAAAGTCTATTGCTTTCTGTGAAGTCAAGAGCTCTAGTAGCACAACTCCATAGCTATAAACATCACTTTTATCGGTTAACTGGTAGTTCCGGTAGTATTCAGGATCCAAGTACCCTAGTGTTCCCTGAGCACAGGTAGACACATGACTAAGTCCCGGGTTAGCCAATCTGGAGAGTCCAAAATCCGAAACTTTTGCGTCGAATTCATCGTCCAATAGTATATTTGTTGACTTAACATCTCTATGGTAAATAGGGGTGTGTGCAGAAGAATGCAAGTAAGCCAATGCTTCAGCTGTTTGAAAAGCAATTTTAAGCCTTTTCTTCCAGTCAAGAAAATTTGGATACCTACCATGGATATGGTCATAGAGGGTCCCATTTGAGATATACTCATAGATCATCAAAGGCTGCTCAGATTCCACACAGCAACCCAAGAGTCTTACTAGGTTCTTGTGATTGACTTGAGAAAGTATTGAAACCTCATTAAGCACTTGTTGTGTGCTTTTGAGATTACCAACTCTGGCTTTCTTGACAGCTACAATAGTTCCATCTTGTAGTTCACCTTTGTAAACTTCCCCAAAGCCACCACTTCCTAGGATCCTGTCTTGTGAAAAACAGTTTGTTGCTTTCTTCAACTCTTTCAGTTGAAACATTTTGTAAGGTTTCTCCCCTCCAGTGCTTGATTTCAGCACAATTTCTCTTTCCTTGGCCTGCTTCTCCCTGTAATTAGAGTGTTTGAAGGACTTTGTGATGATCACAAGAATCACAGCCAATGAAAAAAAAGCAATAACCACTATTGAGACAACCAAGCTGGTTTTCCATTTGGATTTTCTCTTGTACTTTACACAGGTTGCTGCAAAAGGGTCCCAATGGAATCCTCTCTTACAAAGACAACGAAAGAGTGCGTCTCTATCAGAAGGGGAACACTTAGAGTCTCTAGAACAATCACTCTGTGTCCTGCAGACAGGTTCAGGTGGAAGAGACCATTGAATCTCTAAGCCTTCCTCCCATTGATTAGGAGGTTTGTCTTGGTCCAAATGAAGGATGCTTCTGAATGCTTTGCAACCGGAACTGTGAAGGCGAATCTTGTAAGCTGAAGGCATGCCGCCGGCAACAAAGGTGCAACAAGGGTGAAGGCCACTTGCACACTCAAGCGCTCGATTTGCGTCAACATGACCTGAATTTTCCAAGTAAAGATGACAAATACTAGAGGAAGAGCAGTTAAGAGGAGAAACCAAGAGGCGAGGGGAACAGTTGAAAATGAACACTGTGTTGGATGAAGTTATGTTGAAAGGAAGTGACTGATTTAACCAAATACCATTGCTTACAGGCATGTCTTGTGTGACACATGAACCAGGTAACCATGGTGGTGGCTGCAACACCATGCGCTGGATTGAAGACATGATTCTGAGTACAACATAGGAACTACCATTGAGAGTGTCAAAGTAAAGCTTTTGAGAATGAGGATCACAACGAAGTCTATAGAATGGATCGCCACAGTTTGGTTCTGTGCTCAAAGGATATGGAACTTTCATAGAGCCACAGTTCGGACAAGTATTTTGTGAACAAGTATATTGACAGAGGAAAAGGCAAAGAAAAAAGGCATAGCTAAAATGAAAGCAATGTCTCCTAGTTGATTCACTAATCATTTTGCATGGATAATTAAGAGAAGAAAACTGTTATGCATTGATATGAATGCCATCAGAGAAATAAAAAGGCTATGCATAGCTACTGAAATGGAATAAAGTGGCTCCAAGAATCTACAGCATGTAATACCATAAAAATATAAAGATCTATGGGACCAATTGATACTAGATGTATATGGTCCTTAAATGGTTTTTGTAAATATACTCTCTTTTGTAAGATGCAAAGAGAAACGACTTTGAAACTTGCTAAACTTTGCAGAGTTTTTCTTCCTTTCATTTAAGTCAAGTAGCGCATATATATAAAGAGCATATCATAGTGGATAAATTACTTATTAAAATATACAAAATGCTTGAAAACTAGACCATTGTAATTGTTGCGCTATCGGTAATTGAAGAGCCAATCCCAACGTTCGCCTATGCTTTGTTATGACTACCTGACACATGATTCATGTGCCAAGTACGTTACAGTTACACTGTTAATATCTGTTAGTGAATTCAGGGTTCAAACAACTGCTAGAATGTTTAAAACACATCATCAACAAGAACAACAACAACAACCAAGTCTTATCGCAGTAGCACTAAGTGGGGCCGGCTACATGGAGAATGTTTAAAACACATGTTAAAATAATTTCCTTATCCATCACTATTACTACTATATGTCTCTGTTGCTTGATCAGATGGCTATTAACAAAACATGTACTTTCTTAAGAAACTGTTATTACATTACATTTGATAGTTGACATATATAAAAAGTAGTATTTAGATATTCAAAGGTTCTAGAAAAGGTCCCCACAAGTTCAGCAGCACATGTTTAATATTGAATGGAGTGTCTATAGTAGATTAGATATTTCCTAATCAAGCATGATCAAGAATATGATTTGACACTATTTAAAGGTTGGAAAAGAAAAGACTCCACATATAAAAACATCTAGTTAGTCAAAATTTTGAATGGCATAAACTTTGTAACATAAGACAAAGGAAAACCTGGTCCTAGAATAGAATTAGAATCTGTTCTCAACTCACTTTTCCATGCTTAGAATCTAATCCTTTAAGGATTGTTTTCCACTTCCAGCTCAGATTGACCGACCTGCATCGAATCCATGGTGCTGCAATATTTAAAAAAAATTAAAATAAAATTCTAGTTAATCAGTGAAATAATCGGATTCATTCAGAATTCTTAGTAGTTAATCAGTTATTGAAATGAAAAAGAAAAAAAAAATTGGACCATTTCTCGATTTGTGCGTGTCATCCTTGCGCAGAGCCATGCTAATCTTCTTTGCATCGTTCCAATTTTATCGGATGTGCACGAAGGGACAAACAATGAGGTGGTGTAGGGTAATATAAACACTGAAGATTTAAAACATTTAAGCGATGTGGGACTCCAGTAACAGGTACACGCACTTAAATTATTTCTCAGTCTTGCCGATGCTTCTTCTGGATCACTATATTGCTTCTTCTGTGGAACAGAAACTCTGTCACTGTCGAACACAGTAGACAGCAACAGAGCCACGGCACAGACCAGCAACAAACGCCCAAAAACCACCAAAAAACACGCAGAAAAAGACTATCTAAGAA
>Ga0315914_1001912_pt1 | contig 31797 bp, 14 predicted proteins | sample MpolenodulesMG_FD_203920 | JGI IMG/M metagenome (GOLD analysis project Ga0315914, IMG submission 203920) | Medicago polymorpha root nodule microbial communities from Los Angeles, California, United States - elongated nodules | ecosystem: Host-associated > Plants > Roots > Nodule | place: USA...
TCGCAGAGCAGCACAAGTTTCTTTGCCGGAGAAAGATGATTCAGAGTCACATCTGAGAGGGCTTTGAGGCCAGAGAAAGTGTTGAAATTAACCTGGGAATTGAATTTCAAACCAAAAGGACTTGACTGAGGAAGTGACCTCCCTGTTTGGGTGGTTCCAATAGTAAAAGTACCTGATGTTGCTGCTGCCATCTTAACTTCTGAAAACACAAAACACGTCAAGTCTCATTCACCAACACACGCACAAAGCCAAATAAAATTCCAGAAAATAAATTAAAATTATGTTAGGTTTGCTTGATTAAAACTGGTTACGGCCCAGCTAGCTTAGCTTATTGCCACTAACATAAAAGTACTTGTGAGATAATTTGGAAGAGCTTATGAAAACAGCTTTAAAATTTTCTATAAGTTTTTTTTTTCAGCTTATTGCCATAAGCTCTCTGGGATAGATAATAAAAACAGTCCGTCTCCACTTAATTCATTTTTTTCAAACTTTTACTAGTGTCGACGTGTCTGTGTCATACATGTCTTCTACCAGAAGTGTAAGTGCTACAGAGCCTATAGCTTATTGAAAACAATTTCAGTTTTTGCTATAGAAATAAATAACTTATACATAAACGCTTAAGAATATAACACGCAGTCGATTCAATAGTTTATCTAAACAGAGCTTAAATACATTGGAAACTACACGTATGAGGTATTCATTACAAATAATACGATATTCAAAGGTGTATTTATTTTGAATTAAAAACGGGATGTGGAATGAGTAAGATTAAGAGAAGAATACATTGAAAGAACAGATCTGAAATAAAGAAAACAAAAAAGAGAAATTCATAGTGAAAGTTGAAAATAAATAAATTGGAGTGAGATGAGATCTGGAAAGAAACGAACCTGGGAAGGGAATGGGAATGGGAATTGGAAGTAGAAGTTGAGAGAGAGATTTAAAAAAGAAAATTGGGTTAGAAATCTCCGCCAACGGGTTGAGGACGAATGGTAATGGTATTCGGTGATGATACTACCGAAAATATAACCCCAACAAATGCCAAACAAACTACGTCACCGCAAGCTAAACAAAACAGAATCTACTCCTGAATTCGTACACTCACTCTCTTATTACATCTCCACCGTTCGTTTAGTTCCCACACGTTTCTCATTTTACCTTTTTTGGTATAAAATATCTCAACTCATTTAAACTCAATCCTATCATGCGCAAAGTTACACTAGTAGCACTCAAATAAAAATCATATTTCAATTTCTTTCCATATTTTTTTGTTTATAAATAACCTATTCTATTGTTGAACTTGCATATTTAAGTTCTCGTAAGTTTAGTTCGATTTCAAGAGACATTGAATTTTGCATATAAGAGCCGGTGGATTCAGATCTTTGATTATCCACTTATACATATTAAAGGTGAAATTCTCATTTAATCACATAAAGGTAAAATCTTGACAATTTAACTATTCGACAAAAACAACAAACACTAATTTTGGAGAAGTTGAGAATTGCAAGTTAGAATTAGTGCATGTTGCATATCAATTGTTTGTGCAATTTTGTTGTCAAGTAAACTTTCTCTTTAACATAAATAAGTAAAGAATTCGAAATTTGAACACGACCATGTATATCGTAATGTTTCAATCACTTGAGATATTTTCACGAGGACGAGTGTTTATGTAGTTTATTAATAACATTTCTTCTAAAATTTATATCCCCCTTTTTTTCTCTTATAATTTCAATGTTTTAATTCTCAACAAAATTATTACATTATTATCAATTAAAAATTTAAAAATATTAATATGTTAAACACAATAGTACCTATGAAATTTGGTTGGATATGTACCTCACTTCCAATCACTCAACATTATATGTCATATTTTATATTAATTTATATTAAAATAAATTCAATTGCTACAAATTTTGCCTACGTAAAAATTTACTTGTTAAGATTTTCTTATTTCAGATACAATTATATATGATGAATTTTGTTGAAAAGATTACTTGATAGTTGTCCTCTTTATACAGCCCTGAATAATCTACTAATCAACTCTGGCCCTTGAATAGAACCAAGAGAAAAGGACGCCATTCTTGATTATATTTTTTAATGAAGCAGCAGACTTTGAGCGCAGATGTAATTGTCATTACATCATTAGCAAGCATGTCATTAACCTAAACTCAATTCTTTTTCATTTTTAATTGAAAATTATTCTCAATTGGTTTTCCTCCATTCAGTTTCTTTCAATCCCTTTCTCAAAAGAGGACGTGGGAAATAATAAACTTGAAAAGCATTGTCTATTATTGTCCAATGATAAAAGTTTAGATAACTTGAATCTCAAGAATACATATTATCACATAGAGCTTTACAAAAGTACTTACATATTATCCACTGATAAAACTCTTACATTGGCACCAAGATTCGAACTCAATCCTTTGTAAGATCATTATAGAATCCTTATCACCTAGACCAATTTTCATTGGTACATTCAATGTTCTTACTCTCTCACATGTTATATATAACTAACATAAGGGAATAACAGCCTAAAGCAAATCTCTTAAATTCCAGCTGATAAATAGTCTGAGCTCTTAAACTTTTACAAGTGCTTTCAAATTTCAATCAATCCCAGCTATGCTCCAATCACCAGTCTATATTGGGATTGCATGAAAATTTAATCCGTTTGCTTATACAGATAATTAACACTTATAAGAGATCATGTTTACTACGAAAGCAAAAATGAATGATAAATTAATATGTATACAGGTCAGACAGACAGTGATGAATGACTATTATTGTTGTCATACATTAAGTTTGTCCATCTCCCTCCTTAGAGCATTAGCCCTAACCAAGCTCCCAATGGTGTTGATAGCCAACTTGATGTCTTCCAATGGACTTCCAGGCACAACAGTCTTGTACAGATAACTATCAAATGTCATCTTCTGCACATATTCATCAGCACACATTTCAACAAAAGCTTCCCTAGCAGGGTTCGACCTATAAAACACCTTCTGAAGAATATCCAAAACCTTGTAAGTAGGCCAGTAAGTCTTGTCCCATTTCTCCAAATACTTCCTCAAATCCCCTTCTTCAACCATCCTCTTCCCATTCGCCGAACCCTGCACAATTGCCTCTGCACACATCCTCCCACTCTTGGCTGCAAAATAGATTCCTTCTCCGGAACATTTGGTCACGTAGCCAGCAGCATCACCCACAAGCGCGACCCTCCCTGACAATCTTCGTGGCCTTGGATGTTCCGGTATAGGGTGAGCCTCCACGCGGATAATCTTGCCCCCTAAGATCTTGTCCTCGGCTCTTTTCCTTGTTGCTAGTTGGAACTTCTTGATGTCTCCCTTGTGTGTCACAGTTCCAGTGCCGACAGCAACATGGTCACATTTCGGGAATACCCAACCATAGAAATCAGGAGAAACGTCGTCGCCCACGTACATCTCCGCAAGATCCTCGTAATAAGCCATTTTGTCATCTGGGATTTTTATCCTCTCCTGAGAAAATTAACCATACCATCAAAATGAAACATGTAAATGCTAAGTGTTTCCTTTCAAAAATAGAAACCACATAACACGTAAACCATAAAACACCACAGTGAACTACATCTAAGTCACAGTGAATCACCAAATTAATCTTGAAATAGTAGGATTAGACAATTTGGCCCTAAATGAGTAAATGAGACCAATGACAAAATTGACATGCACAAAAGAACTAAGACTATATTGATAATTTATTCTCTGATTATATGAAACCTTCCTCAATACAGATTTCAAACTCAAATGACATTGAAAAGCAAAGTAAAACTAAAATAATAACACTAATGAAATTGGTAATTTAGTTAAACTTTGTTAGTCCTAGAACTTAAAGAATCGGTTGACATTGAACACCGAAAATTGCTAATTCACAGAAATAAGAAACAGAGCAAGCAAAGACTAGAAGAAAAAACCTGAAATGCAATAGCATATTCATAATCACCAGCATCAATAGACTTGGCAACTCTAGAATTAGCTCCATCAGCACCAATAACAGCATCAACTTCCAAAGTAGTTTTTTCACCAACCCCACCGGTTTTCCCATCATATGAAGAATAATGAAGAACATAAGGAGCATTTTTTTCTTTAGGAATATCCATTTTCAAAAACAACCCATTAATAATATTCGCTCCATTTTCCTTAGCCCTATTTCTAAGATAATCATCAAGCACCTCACGCCTCACCATACCAATATACTCATGAGACTTAAGTGTCCGACCAATGTCGACGGCGACATTCGACGGAGAAATCATCTTCATCTTGGTGACACGGCGGTCAATGATATCTAATGGAAGGTCGAACTCACCAACCATGCATAGAGGAATGGCTCCTCCACATGGTTTGCAGTTGTCCATTTTACGTTCGATGAGGAAGGTTTCTATGCCACCTTTTGCTAGTGTTTCTGCTGCTGCACCACCTGCTGGGCCACCGCCGATGACGGCGACACGGAGGTTTCGGCCATCGATTTTTGGGCTGGTTGCTGCAGCGACCACGGTGAATTTGCGGCGGTGGGTGATGGGTTTGGGGCGGTAGGAGAATTGGGTGGTTTCCGGTGAGGAAATGCGGAGGCCGAGGAAGGATTTGAGGGCGATGGAGCTCATGGTGGTGGAAGTGAGTGAGGAATGAGGGGTTTGAAAATTGAAATTGAAATTTTGTGGTGTTGTGTTTTATTGGAATGGTGGATATGGTTTGTGATTTGTGGGAGTTTATGACCGTTGGATGGATGAGATGAAGAGTGGAGATTTCATGTGGATAGATTTTGGGATCATGGATTCTGGTCCTTTACTTGTCTGTTTCTACTTTGAGTTGAAGACTTGGAAGTTGTGGTGATGTTTGTTTTTTGAGTGGCTTATGTTTTGCCACGTTATTGCTGCTATAAGCGGTGTTTCTTTAAACTCATCTTTTCTTGCATTCAATGTAACTTTGATGAATGATGACATCGGTTACATTAATTCACCGCTTCAACCAAGAACTAACAGTACTATGATAGTATGATCCATGTTTTAACTTCATTTACACTTAAAAATAAAACTAGTTCAAAGAACTAGTTGTAAGTCCATCAAATGGTTCTGATCTGGTTCTTTTACTGGTCATTCTGAATCCTCCTATGTCTATAATTGGACATTTTGTTAAGACGTGCTCTTAGATTGTTTTCCTTAGCATTGGATTTCATTTCAGCATAATTTAACGTGGAATGTTTTGATAAGAATAAAGAATGTGAATCATGAATTTGTAACAAGGTTTATCATTCTTGGTAGCCGATCATAATTTATTGTTTATCATTAGTAATCAAGGGGTACAAAGTATAAGTCTATTTTTGGGAAAATATTTTTCCTTCAATGTTGCAAGTTGTGAAGAATTGATGGAATAAAGTTTTATCATTAGATTTGAAGTTTATTTTGATTTTGGTTATTTGTTTTTAAATCAAATATTTTGGATGATATAAATTTGGGTTAATTAAGTTTTTAGTCCCTATAAATATTCACAGTTTTGTTTTTAGTCCCTACAAAATAAAATTACACTTTTTTAGTCCCTGTGACATTTTCCTTAAGCATCTTAGGTACTAAAAATGCTGATGGAAAAATTTTATAGAGACTAAAAATGCTGATGGAAAATTTTTATAGGAACTAAAAAGTGTGATTTTATTTTGTAGGGACTAAAAACAAAATTCTGAATATTTATAGGGACCATTTACTTAATTAACTCTATAAATTTCAAAGATTCATATCATATCTTATAGTTTAATTTTTATTTGAAATTAAAATTGATTTACGTAAACTTTGTACTTAAAGTTTATTTTGGAAAATAAGGCAAATATAAATTATTATTTTTAGGGGGAAAGACGAATATAAATTTATTATATATATTTGGTTATTATATATACTCGTTGAAAAAATAAATAAAGATTTGTTGTCTTTCAATAATGAATCTCAAGATACTCTGATATTTAGTTTCGTAGTACAGAAATAAAGATTGTACTCTTTTAATATTTTAGAAACATTTATTCTAGAATTATGTTTTATAATTTGTTCAAAGACTCATTTGGTATATATGTGAAATCAAATTGTAGCATAATATTTTTGGCATATATAGATTCAATTTTTATTTGATTCAAAATTGAATATTTAGTTTATAACATTATTATGATGTCAGTTTTTTTTATGTCAGATTTTATTGATAAGTTTTCAACAATAATATAAATTTTGTCTTTATTATGGATATATTTGTTGTTGCTTTTATACGACATATGTAAATGCATTGTCATTTAATCATGCATTTTGAATATATTTCATGATATGTTTGTTGTTGCTTTTATACAATATATGTAAATACATTGTCATACACACATTATTGTAATTTTTGACTTGCATCGTCTTTTCAATTGAAGGGGTTGATTTTGATGAAAATTTTATTCTAGAATTATATTTTATTATATATACTAGAATTATGTTTTATTCTAGAATTAAAGTTTATTTTGGGAAATAAGGAAAATATAAATTATTATTTTACTTGTTGAAGATTTGTTGTCATTCAATAATGAATCTAAAGATATTGTGATATTTAATTTGGTGGTACAAAAATAAAGACGGTACTCTTTTAATATCTTAGAAACATTTATTTTAGAATTATGTTTTATTTTGTTCAAAGAATCATTTCGTATATATGTGAAATCAAATTGTAGCATAATATTTTTGGCATATATAGATTCAATTTTATTTGATTCAAAATTAAATATTTAGTTTGTAACATAATTATCATGTCAGATTTTATTGTTATTAAGTTTTCAACAATAATATAAATTTTGTCTTAATCGTGCATTTTGGATATATTTCATGATATGTTTGTTGTTGCTTTTATACGATATATGTAAATGCATTGTCATATACTCATTAGAAATGATTCAATATTTGGTGCAACCGCAATTGTCAATGGATCAATAGCCTCACTATCACATAAACCATACACCAAAATCAAAAACATTCACACATAAACTAATTGGCACGAAAATATGTAACATAAATATAACTTATGGCATACGTGTAACTTTGAGGCAATTGTTGATAAGTGAAAGATTGAGGTTGATAAGTAGCATTGCGATCATCATCGTTGTCGTCATCATTATTATTACTATTGTCATCGTAGTAGTTAACATCTTCAATATCAATTTCATCTTCATTAGCATCTAAGAAATATTCATTCTCTTTTTCTTTGTTCTTGTCGTCGTTGTTGTTGGCCATGATGATTATTGATTATTGTTGTGACAATATTCTGTAAATTAATTAGCATAACTGTTGTTGTTAATTTAAAAATATGATATGATTTAATTTGATGTGTGAGTTAAGAAAGAGAATTGGAGATGCGGAACAGTTGCATTGTGAAGCAGAAGATGATGGAAAGAAGAAGAAGAAGAAGCTCACCTTGACATCTGTGACAAAGCTGGAGAACCGAAACAAATGTGTTGTCAATGTCCTCTCAATTTTTACTATATATTTAAATCAAGATCCAATCCAATCCAATACATCAGGATAGATAATGCATTGGAGATTGGATTATCATGGAAATTCAAATCACATTTCTTTTTTGAAAAAGGCTGATCAGTCATGCTTGAGGAGTGGGGTGAGTCAGCTTGAGGAGGTGGTTAAAACAAACACTCTTTTTTGTTGTAAATCGAATATCCTCCACGGACAGCTGTGAATATTAATTCCTCGAGTATTGTGAGACTCAAATAAGTGGCGAGTTCTCCTTAAGAGTTACGATGATGCATTTCCAGAATGAATTCAAACTTAGGACCTTTGTTAAGTTAGAAGAGACTCATGTCATCTTATCTAAACGGTTTTGGGGAACAAACACTTCGTCTAACAAACAGATTTATAAATGCGGTTTATGACAACTGTTGATAAAAAATGTAAGCATGTCCAAGCTCGGTTCAAACATGCGACATTGTTTAAGTTAAAGAGGCTCATGTCATGTTATTTAAGCATTTTTGGATAATTACATATTTGATCCTCCTATTTTTATGATGATGACATACTAGTACATAATGTATAATGAGTAATTTTATATTCTATATATTCTATATTGTATATGAGAGAATTATTTTGTAATATCGTCTAATTTAGAGAAAGAAGCATTAGTTTCGATATTTTATTCTAAATTTGTTTGTTTTGTAAATAACGTCGAAATTAAATTGTTATTAAAAAAGAAGTTTAACATGTATTATTCGAAATTCACAAGCTTTTACATCATTTAACATACATACATACATACATATATATAATTGTTATTATCTGGAATTGTTATTAATAAAAACAAACTTAGAATAAAATAACAGTCTTTCTGACGCCTTCTAACCAATATCCTTAATACATAATTTTGATTGACTGAACTTTCAACTTTCAGGTTGTACTACATAATTATTATTCAATTTTTGTATTATTTTAGACCGTAAATAAATGAATATACTAATCAAATATTTACACACATTTGTTGAGAGAAAAAATATTAACATATTTGAGACACTTACTCGAACAATGCTACACGTGTGTTAATCCTTGAAGATGATGGCATAATAATACATATTATGTTTCAAGGGATATACAAGGTTGATTTGTTGTTACATTGCAAAAGAAGTTGAGTGTAAAAGTGTTTAAAGTTATATCTTTACTCATAACATAAGTAAAATATACATATCAGATAGTAGCAGAAACATAGCAAAAGACTTCAAACAGAACTTTTGAAAGCACTGAAATGATTATAGTAGCAAAATTCAAGTACCGAGTGTATCATTAATATGTTAATATATGTTTAGAGCAATGCTATCCAGTACGAAGACTTGCTCACGAAATTTGACGAAAGCACTATATATGCTAACACATGGGTTAGAAACTGATACTTTATTCACAAAACTCACAACCCATGGTTTTTTTTTAATAAAAAATAAAATTAAACTTCTTCAACATGTTCCAAAGTATTCTAAAATTTGGAGATACTCCTTATAATTAATCCTATGAACGGTGAAGTCGGCAAAATTTGGAGGAGATTCTAGAAATCAATTTCATCATGTATTATAAAGCTGACTGTGAAAATTCAATTAGAAACATGTGTTAGCTTGGATAAAGCTGACAAGATTAATATAAAGATGCTCATAAATCAAACCATGATGGAATTTGCTTGTATAAAGTTGTGTAAGGAATGAAAAATTTCAAAATCTGGCCGTCCGTGAAATTTCGTACACACTTTAACCCGTACTATTTATCATTTCCCATATGTTTAATATCTAAATATCATTTGATTTCAACAAAAAAAAACTAAGTATTCATTTTCATTGATACTAAAATGAAGACTGTACAACTCTATGCCAAGCTCCATGCTTATTATCAGCTTCATGCCCAAAATTCTGGATGACGATGAATGCCTACCTAAATCTGGAGCCTAAAAATTATAAAATAGTTCAACTTAATAAAATGAACTCAAATAGAAATGCTAATGTGAAAATTTGTAATAAAAAAAACTCTACTATAAATAACACATTTTGTTTATGATTAATTAAGGTTTTACATCATTTAACATATATATGGTTTGTCTAACATGTGCAATATTGGACATGTTAGTTAGATATTTAATATAAAATGCACAAGTTTCAATACAAACTTGCTATTTTAAATTTTTTAACATGTACAAATTTGTACATGATAAAAACACACACATACACTTTATTAGTACAATGATCATACATATGAGGGTTTAATTGATCGTTTTGTAACTTCTATAAGAATGATATTTTTAGAGGAATTAAATAATGATGTTATTTTAACTTATTTTCAACAAATGGGTGATATATTATTTCTTTGTAAATTTAGTTGTTACAACTAATACATATGGTAGTCATCAATGGTAAACATCACCCATTCAAAACTCGACAATTCTTTTCATGAATGAATGATGAGAAGGTCGTTATATTTAGGGGTATACAAAAATATTGATATGCGATTCGGCAAAAAAAAACAATTTTAATTCCAAATAAATAATTAAAATAACTAAATTAACAAATAAGTTAATTACACATGTTATCCCATTCTTTGTAATTGTAATTGTGCCACATGTTTGAATTTCATGCTGATGTTTTCGTTAGCGGCTACAATTAATATTGTCTTAAAACCATTGTGAATAAGCATATTCTTAGGCAAACACTTCGAGTGATATTCTCCCATTCATGTTAGCGCGTGAGAGTGCACATGTGATATTTCAGATAATCGTCATATAATCCACTTCTTTGGAAACGTGAAGGTTCACGTAATCCCAACAAATGAAATTGGGTCTATCTTGGTAATCACACAATAGTTCTTTCATTGTTTTGTATTGGAAAGGTATTGTGTTTGGAATAAGAGGGTTTCTTTCATGAGTGAACCGGTAACTGGTAAGAAAGAAGAGAAGGCTAGGGTTGATACTTTTAATTGGGTTTAGGCCTTCATATATATGGTTAAGTGGAGAAAATGAAGATTTCTTTGTAGGCCCCCTTAAAACCTCTTAGACCCATTAAAACATAAAAACCAGTAATTGGTCTACATTTCGTCCGCCCTAAAATATATTTTATATTTGGTTGCTATTTTGCTCATACATGTTGGGCTTCTTTTTTAACAGTAGTTTCTTTTCGCCGTTATTTACAAAATAAACAAACTTAGAATAAAATATCAAACACACTTTGTTTATGCTTAACTAATAATTCTTTCTTTTTTCGAACAAAACTAATGCTTCTTTCTTTAAATTAGTCAATATTACAAAATGATTCTCTCGTATACAAAATATTAAGGCTTCAATTCACGGTAAAAAGAATATTCGAAATTCTCAAGGTTTTACATCATTTATCATTTATATATTCATACTAGAAGATTGTAATCCACATGTCCCATGATATACCTTTTTGGTGCAATGGTTATACATGTTAGGGTTTAATTGATCATTTTGTAACTTCTATAAAAATTGATATTCTTAGAGTAGTTAATAATGATGGTAGACATCAATGGTAGACATCACCATTAATTATGATTAGGGATCGAAGTAATTTACATTTTTAAAAAACATAAAATTAAATAAGTTTTTTGATCTCTATAGATTTCTCATTTTTAATCCCACTTTTAGAGGGTAATTTCATTTTTAATCCCTCAAAAATTCTAACAAATTTCGGTTCCCAAATATTTTGTGTCGTGACTTTTAGTCTTTATATTTTAAGTGAACTCATGTATGCCTTCACATTTTTGAATGATTTTTTACATAGATGTTTACAATATTATAACAATCTTACACAAAAAATTAATTTTTTTTAATGGAATGATTTAGTGTATGTTTGGTTTCACTTCTAGAGGGACCATAGTTGATTTTGGCATGTTTGGTTGTTGTTGATTAGAATTGCTTCTGCCACTAGAATTGATATTATTTGAAACTGAGATTTGTAGCTTTTGCTTCTGGAACTGATTTTCACACACAAATTTATAGTTCTACTCACTTCTACATGAATATATTCAAACACAAACCACTTTTAGTGTGAATCACTTTTAACCAAAATAAATTTTATCAAATTCAATTATCTTCGTCGCACAACCAAACACACACTTAAAGTGTGGATAAAAAAAAAAAGAAACAAAAATCTTTAAAGAAAGGAAAGAAAACTAATTCTCTTACTATGACTGGGACGAATCGTTTTAAAGAACTGAATTTAATTTTCGATAAGAACAACTTTTATCAATACTTTATCTACTTCCGATCGAACTTCAGAATATTAAAGCTCATTTTTTTCCTAGGAAGCAGATGGTTAACAACAACAAAAATCACATGTTTTTATTGTCCAAAAAAACACGAAAATTGTGAACATTGTTGTATCTTCCCAGTTCGGTGAACTTAACGTAACAATCTACCCTAAGGACCATCCAACGTGTTTGTTGAGAATTAAATTTTGAGGGTCACCCCGTATTCCATATTTAATTCGCATTCCTTGTACTAGAATTTTATATTCAAATTGCAACATACAAAAAATGCAGGACTAATTCAGCATACATTCACGATTTTACTCGCTAAGTTGAAGCAAAATATTTTGGTAGTTAGAGTAGTTTTGAATCAGTGATAGGAGTTGGTATATCTATTGCATGTCCGTAACATTTTCTTTGTGTAGCTGCCAAATTGTAACATTGACATGGACTAAAATTTCCCATTAGGTAACTACTTACTATAAAAACCAACACACATGTTTAACAAAATAATAGAATGCCTTGTATTACATTAGACAAATTAATTAACATGAAGTTTAGTAAGGTCATAGTTATTACAGTAGCCATCATTTTGGGTGTTGGGCTTGAAGGATGCCATTGTAAGGTTGTGCAGTTCATATTTGGAGACTCTCTTTCGGATGTTGGAAATAACATGCATCTCTCTAGAAGCCTAGCTCAGGCAAGCTTGCCTTGGTATGGTATAGACATGGGTAATGGGTTACCTAATGGAAGGTTCTCTAATGGACGCACAGTTGCTGACATAATAGGTAATTTTTTCACCTTTTGGCATTCAAATACTAGAAACTAAATTGTATCATCTATATGCTCTCAGATTTCATTAAGCTCTTAGACCATGACAAAAATTTATTTTTATTTAATCAATTATGTAGAAACGATTTTAGTTAAAAGTAAGTTTAAAATAAAGTGATTTATGTTTGGACTTTGAATATATTCACGCGATAGTACGTTGAATAATAATTTTGAGTGTAAAAATTATGTTTGAAAGAAAAAACTATGAATCCTACCTAACTTCAAGTTAGAATAAGTAGTTGTTTAGCAGTAGCTAGTATTATTGTGTCCCGAGGCACGACAGTTGTGAAGCTATAATTAAGCATTTGCTAATGGAGTGTTTGGTCGAGGGTGAACAATGAGTTTGGAGCTCTCCCATCATGATATTTAGAAGTTACAGTGTGTAGCTTATCTACATTGGATTATAAGAGGAGCTCACAAGATCATCGCATTGAGGCAAAAGCAATCACACAAGTGAAGTTGAACTTTATTTGTGTGACTTCTAACCCAAATTTTTCACGACAAACATTGTGCGGTTGCGAAGAGTAAATGTTCTCCTAAACACACGCTTACTATTTTTCAAACACACACTAAGTGTATAGTGTATATCAATAGACAATGTCCGGTCCCGGTAAGCAAATCTCTCCCAAACATAAGCTTACTATTTTTCAAACACACCTATTGTATCGATGTATTTCAAACATATATGTTGCTGCAGCAAAGAATTAGCCCTGACTTTTTAAGGTTACTGATGTCTTGTGAATCAACCTGTGAACAGGTTTGAAATTAGAGTTTGTCATGACATTATAACAAAAATCTTATACATTTTCAGGTGACAGTTTAGGCCTACCTAGGCCCCCTCCAGTCCTAGATACATCTTTAACTGAGAAAGATATACTAATAAATGGATTGAACTATGCTTCTGGTGGTGGCGGTATCTTGAATGAAACTGGCACCTATTTTGTGAGTGTCAACATTTATACCTTGTGTCTTATGACATTTAATTTAAGTAACACTGATATATTTTGGATGATAAAAATTTTTCTCTTATGCAGATCCAAAAATTATCACTAGATAAACAAATTGAGTTGTTTCAAGGGACACAAGAACTAATTAGAAGCAAAATTGGAAAAAGGGCTGCGGACAAGTTTTTTAGAGAAGCTCAATATGTTGTTGCTTTAGGTAGCAATGACTTTATCAACAACTATTTGATGCCTCTTTACACTGATTCATGGACATACAATGATGAAACCTTCATGGATTACTTGATAGGAACACTAAGAAGACAACTAAAGGTTTATTGAGTTCACTCTAAAATAATCATGCTTCATTGTTTTGCATCTAAGTGTCTTCAGTCTTTTTTTTTTTAGGAAAGAGTCTTGAGTATTTACATTTGTTTATGTTTTTAGCTACTACATAGTTTAGGAGCAAGGCAATTGCAGCTTTTTGGGCTGGGTCCAATGGGATGCATTCCACTTCAAAGGGTACTTACTACAACCGGAAATTGTCGAGAAAGTGTAAACAAACTGGCTCTTAGCTTTAATAAAGCTTCAAGCGAACTAATTGATGACTTGGTGAAGCAACTTCCTAACTCAAATTATAGATTTGGAGATGCATATGATGTTGTCTCTGATTTGATTAGCAATCCACTTAAGTACGGTAAGTAGATATGTTAATTGATATTTTACTTCACTCTCTAATCACATATCTACTTAGTCATAAAAATGTCTCACTTAAAAGTTGGTTGTAGACCTAATCACATTTGTTTTGTAGGTTTCCAAAACTCAGACTCACCCTGCTGTTCCTTTGGGAGAATTAGACCAGCACTTACATGTGTACCTGCATCAACATTGTGCTCAGACAGAAGCAAATATGTGTTTTGGGACGAGTACCATCCCTCAGACAGTGCTAATGAGCTCATTGCAAATGAACTTATTAAGAAATTTGGATTTTCACGTGATGGTCAAATTGCTGCGCCTTCACCAGCACCTGCTATTGCTCCATCTCCAGAAGATTAATCATTCAAGATTTTCTAGCCTAATGCTGGATTTGCATGTAATTTGTGGAAACTATTTCCTTTCTGTTCTGTTCCATGTGGACTAGTCAGTTACACACAATTTCTTTTCATAGTTTGAACGTGTCTTTATGATGAATATTACATAATATATACTGTTTCAATAAGATAGAAACTATTGTGATATTTCCTTTTGTTCTGCATCACATATGTAACCCACCACTTAAGTGTTTTTGTTTTTTAAGATACTATATTAAACACAGATTCCTTGAACAAGTTCAATAAATTGTTTTTACTGAATGCACCTAAGAATTTTCCTAGTTAACATCATATGGTGCTATAATGAATATGATTTATTATATTTATATTGGCCTCATACTAGTTACTACCTTCCAAGAGAAGTTTCATGTTTGAGAAAAGAAGTATAGGGAGTGGTAGACAGGAGAATTATGTGGACTCCTAACATTGTCACGCTCTTTAAGAATTAACGTCCATGACGGCTTTCACTCTATCGATACTGATCCGATGGTAGCTATTACCTTTTTGGTGGCTTCACTCACTTATCAGTATTCGGCGGAGCACCTTAGGACTCTATGAGGAGAGCACAATTCAAAAGACTAATCGATTAGGTGAGAGAGCATATCATGATTTAAATACCACATTAAACACTTTTATGTGGAATTTCTAACAACTTTCTCAACTTAAAATAAAACAAATTAATATTAGATAATATACCATATGATATGAGACACTTTATAAGTCTACTAAGTGGCCAATACATGATTACATAATTTAAAGAAACATTTTGGATTAGTTCCTAATCACTTTCCAGGAACATGGTTTATACAACCTTTATCAATTTGCTGTGGGTGGATAAATGGTTCTTCATTTTTAAATATCAATATATCTTTTTGGACAAAAGCAGAGGCCAAAAGGAAAAGGTTATTTGTCGGTTAAATTCCAAATGCATCCCCCTCTAGTAAGCACCTACATATCCACAGACATACTAACCTTTATTTATTCAAAGACTAAATTAATATATACGTGAACGGTAGAGGATTTTTTGCACCAATATGAATATGGACCCTTTTTCAGCTTCTAAAAGGTGCTTAATGCTTTTGTTACATGCAGGTTAAATTGGTTTTAGTAATAAAATAAGACAAAATCAATGGCTGTTTAGAACTGATAGTGTAACTGATCAAATATCATTTGTGACAGAGCACAATAGGTCAATAAACTATAATTATAACTGAAATTCTAGTACATGGATACATAAGCAGATGTTAATCAACGTACATGAGCTCCTAAGATCCCATACATCATAAACAATGGGGATTTGATTTACTCTAATTTTAGTCCTTTCTTTCATCATGCATAAATGCCTCTACAATACAACTCACATGTTAACTTAATATTGTTTTACATAGAGGATGCATGCATATATAATATAGGCACCTAGCTAGAGGAACTAACATTTAATCAGCTTACACACCATTACGGTGCTCTTGGAGTGTGACGACCATTTGCCCCAGATGGTGCATAATCATTGAGTTCCAAATCAATCCTCTCATTAATTCTTGGCTTTGGCTCTTCCAAGTGCAAGTTTTTCTCAGTAATAACCTGTAGACAAATATAAGCTTGTTGAATTTTTTAAGAAAAATGCAATAGCACATGTCTTAAGCAACTTAGGACTTAATAGTCTTATAGAGTATCAAATTGTACCTTAGGGGTATTTTCCAGAGTAATTAGGTGAACTTGGACATCTTGCATAAGGTTTTCAGTTCCTGCTTAATACAAACATACCATATATAAGAAGACTGAGACTAAGAAAATGAAGGAAAATTACAAGCATGTTTCGGTTAGTGATGAATTTCATGAAATCATGGTAGACAATGTGATTTTGCTGAAGCTATAAAGTGTAACTTTTTCTAAAATCACGATGACTCACTACAATTCCACCAAATTCACCGTCAACTCAAATATAGACGTACAACTTTTCAGTGATAAAAAACAAAAGATAGTACAGAAGAATTTACTTGTAACTGGGACTGCTGTCAAGCATAAAAGATGTGAAAGGCCAAGAAGAATCACAAATAAACGAAAGAAAGTTCTTGCCATTCCTGCACTGCAATGGCCCTTCTCAGAAACAAGCTCTAGGATGTGTTGCCTCCCTTATGCTAGTTCTCAATTTATATACTAACATAAGATCTTTGTGAATGTTTTTTTAACATGGAATGTCGATATGATGGAGCAGCAATATCATATTGCCAAAGTCATAAAGTTGATAGCAACCCATCATTTCTTGGGAGACAAACGTGTTTCCACACTTTGGTAAATAAACTTTCATCAGGTTCTGTCTTTTTCGTGTGTGAAAACACAAATTAATACATAATATTTTGGAGTTTTCGCAAGTTTCAACTAACTTTTTATAAATTTACTTAAGGGGTTTGTCTTTTTTATATTGGTGAGTTTTCATACGCATAATTCTGATATTTATGCTCAATAAAAAATTCAAATATCAAATCTCTGATCACATCACATGTTTAACAAATCTGAATACTTGAGACCACAGCAAAATGGTAAATTAAGACCTTACTGGAGTGCAGAGAAAGTTTAGGTGGACATAAAATTATGGTATATTTTAAGTCAATATGGAGTGCGGTATGAAAGTGGAAAGATGACAAGGAAATATTCGTGAAGCAAGCAATTTCCTAAGGTGGTAATGGTATATAACCAACCAAAGTCAAAATGTAGTGGGAAATGGCCATTAAATCTTAAGGATATATTCTATAGGCTATGTGTGAATAGTACAAGAGTTTCAAGGTAGGTACACATCCAAGAAACTCACAAGAAGGCTCCACGCTTCACATCTGTGCCTCAACTCACCAAAAGACAACAGCACTAGCACTAGCAGCATAAGGAAAACAGCTAGATGATTATCCATGTTCAGCAGGGTTAATTACTTTTTGTCTGAGTCCAAATTTTCTAAATGAGAGGCATTTAATTTCTTGGTCCTGTGATTTTTATTGACTTAATGTCTATGTCTATATATCATACTATAGTATATATATTTTTATGTAAATATGTGCATGCACTTCATTGCAGGCAGTGGAAGTCATGATGATATTTGAACAAGGAATTAAAACAGGTCAAATGTTGTAAACAGGCATGTATGTTATTGCTAGTGGGAACATCAATTTTCTCCACTAATTGATCTGAACAGTAGCAGCTTTGCTCTCTGCAAATCACTCAAAGATCCACGACTCTATACAAATAATTACTCTGATCAAAATATAAACAAAAATAACTTGATGTTAATCATAAAGTTAATAATATTCTCTATATTTACGTTCATTTTAAATAACTTGTTTCATAACAATAAAAGTTAAATTAGTTTAAGGATATTTTAAGAATCATAACATTAAATAAGGTAAAATAAATTTTTAAAATAGTATTAGTACTTAAGTGAGTCTCATAAGGGAGTGTAGATGTAATTTCTTAAATTACATCACTTATCTTAATATATATAAATGTTACCTAATCCTAATTCCGCCTTTTCTGGTGGTTTCGAGTAATTTTTATGAAAAAAAGAGTTTGTAAGGAATCAAACCAGGTACCATATGCTTACGGTTTATAACTATAACCACTATGCCACTTCTATTTTTGTTGAAATATTGTTGCTTCCAAAAATGAAATACATGACTAAAACATTTTTTTTAAAGCCCCAACCGCCTAACGGTTTCCTCTCTCATAACAGTTATTTTTTATTATTAGTGTTACCTTTATTGATAGTAGTTCTTTTTTATTATTTTTTTTTTTTGTGTACACTAACTACGTGTTACGATATTAAAGTTGCATCTTTAAAATTGTAGATAATTTGACTGATCCATATGATAATTTTTTCATTAGAAACTTCATTTTTTTCCTATAATTTTGTCGGTCTCTTTATTTCTCCTATATTATATTACATGAAGTTTTTGTTTTGACTTTTTATTTACAAAAATCACTATAGTAGACTATAACATTACTTTGTTTTGGCAAACTAATGACTTTTACTCCATATTCAATTTTGTTGATTTCCATACTAATTTTTGTTGATGCAAACTAAATGTTGTTAATTTGCTTCTTTGAGATTGTGCATGTCAATCACTCTTAATTGAGGCAATTTGATATTTTATATATGAAACTCTACAAAAACCCGTGCATCGCACGGGTTAGAGTTTATACTCAATGTTGATTCTTAATAAGTCATCAATCCTCTCAACCGGGCATCAAAGAAAAAATGACTAAATAGACTCCACATCATTACATCACACCTCAAACATGGTGCGAACTGTGAAAGATATGAAGAATGAAAAGTACCCAAACTCTGCCTTGAATACTAGAAATAGATCTAGAACTTACGAATAAGTGAGGGATAATATTTGTTGAATATAACTTGTAACAACACTGAGAATAACAGTCTGCGGAGTTGGTTACAAGAACAAGAAGAAATACAATAACCCAACTTCTAGGAATTAGAGAGCCTAGTCTCTCCCAACTAGACAAACATAAAACAACAAAAGACCCTCCATTTTCCCTTTCAGACTATATGCATTATTCTAACTACCAACAACAGTTACCCGGGCGAAGCCACCAATCTACCATAAATAAGTAACCAAAAAAAAACTACCAACAACAGTTTATGGCTTCCTACAACAGTTACATAGCAGTGAATGCGCACAACATTTAAGAAAAATTAAATATACTGCCTACTAATATTACATAACTTCCAACAAGTCCTGGTGATAAGAGGCCTACTACTAACAAATACATTAACTTTAGAGATAAAAACGCCTTTGTTTTCTTTGCAGTCGCACAGATGGAGCTCCAAAAAATGCCCTCATTAAAACCCCATATGGAAATCAACCGCACAATAAATTAATATGTATGAAATGATCATTCTCTTTATTGAATTCTACAACCTCCGGTATCTTGTCCACGTCGAACATTGCCAAAAGCAGACAATTCCAGAAGATCCATATCACGATCTGTAATTCATCCAGTATTTCCATCAGTATGTTTTCAGTTACTACAGCTAAATTTGATCATTACAGTCATACCTGAAACCCTGCAATAAGAACTCTTCTGAATAAGATCAGATTTGGAGATATCCGTTCGATTACCCTTTGATCGATTAACTGTTGCCTGAAAAATTATGGATAGAACTTTTATCAAATGAATGAAAAGAGAATCAAATACAGAAACAGATTTAGTGACATGATGATTTATGGTTGGAAAAACAAGTTAGAGCTGGTAACATAATGTTGTCACTTGCATCTAAACCATGCTGGAAGTAGGAGTGAACTTTATTTGCAAAACATAACTACATGAATGACAAGTCAACTAGAAGAAGGAAAGGAAACCATTCCAGCATCTAATGACAGTAATATTAATAATTGGAAAACTCATCCATAGAAAATTTGAAAGCCACATAATAGTGTGATAAAAAAATCAGAGTGGTGTCCAATGACTTGAGTTATCCACATGATCTACAAAAATATCACATCACATTATTACTCTATCATGAAAAAATGTTAGAGCATTAATTTTAATCATCTTTTAGAATTATCTTCAATATTCTTAATTTAGTTAGGATTAGGAGTCTAGTATATTAGCATATATGAGGATTGGTACTTTGTCTTTTGTAGTAATATCTAACATATCATTCACATCGTATCAATAAAATGTTATTGATCTTAGTATTCCTTTTCCTCCCTCTATACCTAACCCTATAACGTCACCAGCTTGTATCCAATATCAAAGGTTTCACTTTTCTGGGAACCAGCAGAATGGATTAGTATATATGTTACCTATACTAATCCAACCTCACCATATCTGCATTTTGATGGACATACCAACAAACATGTTTCGCCCTACTTCTATATAGCTCCAGTAAATTTTTATTACATCCAAGTACTGATTAGTTCTCTGTCTAGAAATATGGTAATGAAAATCCTATGACAGAAAGCTAAAAACTTAAACAGTAGTTTTTTATAATAGATACTTTCATTTGGAACTATAAATAGATAGTCAATAATATAGATATTAAGAAAAGATGAATATAACCATTATCGTGGGAATGATTGTATACTTCCTTTGTGCAAAAATTACTTCTAATATCAAATTAACGAGTATCTTTCTAGTATACCAAGGTAAGGCTTAGTTGGAGTATGCTTGGATTTAAAGAATCACATGTAGAGGAATTTAAAAAAAAAGGCACCCGGCAAAAGCACATACAATCCCCCCTGTTGGGTTCTTTTTCTACACAGAAGCAGAGAAATGAAGAAAATCAGGGGAACCTTACCTGTAATACTTGACAGTTTTCCAACGTGCTCTGGCCTCCCTGAATTTCACAAAACACCCAGATGAATAAGAAGTAAAAAAGGAAACCAATTGGCAACTCAACGATGTCATGATTATCTCTTAGGCTTTGGAGGGGGTGGAAAATGTAGGGAGAGAAATAGAGAAATCAATCTTTCACATTTTTTCAAAGAGCATTTTTTAGAGAATGTGATAGATTAATGCTTATGATGAATATATTTTTAATTTTAAGAATACTATAACAACATAGATTGAATTTGAAGAATTTATATAAAAAAGAAAGTTGCAAAACGTGTAAAGAGATAAAATAAAAACCTTAGAGTAAGGAAGAATGTGATCATAGTCGTGACACAAACAACCAGGACAACCTACAAGCTTCCGAAAGATAAGGTTCCCAAGTGGGTCCCTACGCCATCGATCTGGGTCCCTTCCTTTAATTTTATCAGCTTTTTCCCAGCATTTCTGTTTAACACTGTGTGGGAAACTTCGAGGGTTAGGGTTAGGGTTAGTGTATTCATCAAAGAGAACAGTGGTTGGGTCATCATCGAGGAGAGTGGTAGCAGAGGGTGAGGAGCTTCGTTTGGATGAAGAAGATGATAAGTTTGTTGAAGTTGTTTTGGTTCGATCCTTCAATGGCGAAGTTGAGTTTCTTCTTCGTCGTTCTGGTTTGGTACTTCCACCTCTCATCTGCGGCGTTATCGTTTTATCATCAATTTTATTTTATTTTATTTTACGAGGACATTTTAAATGAGAGCATGAAATAGTGGTGGCCATTGGATTAAATAGATGGCTGTTATTAAATTCTCACTTTGAGTGACTCACGTGACATCTTTTGTCACACAAACACAAGATACGATTCTTTCTCTCACACAAATGTCATAATCCTCTTCTTCCTTTCGTTTCTTCGGTTCTCACGTTTTATTAGCTTAATCCACACAACGATTCTCACATTTGTGTCCTCATTTATACCCTAATTTGATTCAATTTTTCCCACTTTAATTTGATACCCCAATTGGTTTACATCTTGTTCTGTTTGAACATAACTTTTCCAGGTTCAATTTATTTTTTGGGTGAATCAATTAGGTTCACTTTGAAAGGAAAATTGGAAAGGCACTTTGGTTGGCAAATTTGAGTTACTTATGTGTCACTGTTATGTCTAGACAACAAGAATGGGATTAAACATTTGAGTTACCTTGTGAGTTACTTGTCTGGCCAAGATATATCATACATTCAATGCATTTAAACATATACATAGCAAAATAAAACTTGATCATAAAAGAATGTCATAACCAAACTTCTTAAGATGGGATTAAACATGTAAGTCATATACTCCACATAAAACTAAATATAACACAGACATTTTGATCTTAGTTATCTTATAATTAATACATATATCATAAATTCATTGTGTTAAATTCAAGTTTCATGTTTAAATATGTTCAATACTAAATTTCAATAATCTGTCACATAGAAAAATAAACAATGAACCAAAATCATTAATATTCTCTATAATTTTCCTCCATGAACATTTATCAACTTAAAATAATTTAAAACATACCCAAACTATTTTTAATATCAAGATAGACAAGAAATCAACAATTTCATATTATCATGCACATAGAATATCAGCACAATATTACCGATAATAATTTCTTTCACCAAATAATAACATCATTAAAGCATTCATTTGATATTTCTTCACAAGTCATATATGCTACTACTATAACATTAGTCAAATATGCAGATATAGTATATTTATTTAAATTAGTTTATTGTTTCCCAAAACTTTTTAACTGTGAACAGTAAATATACTAGCGAGTAACATTCATATTTTAGGCTAAACATCGCAATGATTCATAAGTTGAAGTATATGTTTCAAATCCAAATATGAAGGGTCGCCAACAGAGGACAAAGCCTGGGCGTAACAACTCTTACGATCACATTAAAGCATAGAGTACACTTGTAAAAACAATTTTTATATTGATAACATATGCAAAATTAACTAATATATGCAATATAGTTTTTCTTGCACATATTATTGCATATATTAGGCTTTTATTTCGATAAACAACAAATAGACACACATATATGCAATAAAGAAATATTGTTTCACATATATTACTAATAGTAACTATAGATATATTTTTCATGTTAGAATATTATAGTGTGTACGCATGCATCATAAACAAAACACTTATACTTATTCAACATTCTCATACTTGTATAATTTAATTTTAAATAATGCATATATAAATTTAACCCCACATGTTAAATCTAACACAAATCAAATTTAATGAAATACCACGCATAAATTTAGAACACCAAACATATCATAAATTCATATAAATTGATTGTGTACCTTTCACCACAGCAAAACATTATCATCGATCATCTTTGACTAATAATCTCTTTCAAAATTGCAGCAACTTAATTAAACAAAAATGAATCATAAATTGAACCTAAAGATTGTTGGAACTTGTGTTGGGGGTCTGCTGCAATAACTTGACCAAGAAGATGATGAAGATGAGCATGATGAAGTGTGCACATAAATTCCAAAGATTTTTGTATATTTTGATTGTTGGGAAGATGTTGTTGCACTTGAAACCTGAAAAGTTTAATGATTATGCATGTAAAACTCAAAGCGCATTGGGTTGCCACACTAACCTTTAGGTTCGATTCGCCCCCACCAATAACTGTATATTGGATGCAATAAGGAATGATCGGCGAATCCCCTTCAGGATACTATGAGTTCCTTGACGTGTATTGCACAACCACACCAAGCGTATCTCCTAACAGTATTTTACAGATTTATGGTTCCAGCAATTCACTCATGCATTAGAGAATTGATGGATGATTTAGAGTAAGAGAATGGTGAAGAATTATGTTGTTAATGTAACAAGTGTTGTAGTGTGTCTAACGAATGCCTAAATGCCAAGCATTTATAGTGCATTATATGACACTTCACATGAGAGAAAACACCCTTTTGACTTGAATCAATGCTATGATTCATTAAACATCCATTTGCCAAAGGTTATTATCATATACACTTGAATAAATGTTATGGTTCATTAAGCACCCTTTTGCCAAATGTTTTTTTTGAACAAATCAAAATGAGATTTCCATATAACCACGGTGATGCATCCTGCACAAGGTGTGCAAAAGGAGAACCACCGGAAAATATTTACAAGGTCACATAATCCTTAAAGAAAGAGCACAAACAAAACAGTAAAATAAATTATAGCTAAACTCCCATACAGAGTAGCGGATGTCGCCACCAGTCTGTATAGTTGTAACAGAATGAAGCCTGCTTTGATTTTAGCCAGATGAACGAATTTAGTTTAACTTTTTCTATTAGAGTAGTAGAAGTAGAAACCGTATTTTGAATATACGGTTGTTCCTATCCTTCCAAATAACTCAAATAGTAGCAAACCAAATTGCCCTCAGAAATAAATGAGAAGCTCGAGGCATGCCTACCATCAAAGTAAACTGCATAAAATGTTGTCGAAGATCAACCGAAGTAACAGAAGAGATACCTAACCAGTTCCAAACATTGGACCAAACTTCACAATAATTGTCACAGCTAAGAAACAAATGCGATGTTGTTTCAATGTCAAATAAATAATAATGTTCCAATGTATATGAATGATTCCCATGAAGAGTTACAACTCTTGGTTCTAAAGTGATTCCATTATTTTGGAAATCACCAACAAAAAATTCATACCAAAAATTTCAATATTCGTCATAGTATTCAATTTTAATATATCATGACATATGTTAATGTTATTAAAATTCTAATGTATTATTTTCTTTGGTGTATATATATTGATTGATTATGTTAAGTAAAAAATTGAATCATCTTAACTCATTAAATCATATTTGTATCGGGAAGATATCACAAACATGTTACCATGTTTTACAGCAACACTAAGATGCTACTAACATTTATCATTTTAGAAAAAGAAAAAAAAGCTAAATTTATATTTGATAAAATTAATTAATATTTAATTTAATGAGTATAAGTCGAAGAAATTACACATAATTATTCCCACCGTTTCATCCATGAACCGACAAAAAATCTTACAAAAGAAAGCATGAAACAAAGGTGGTATCATGTGAATATGTTTTAGACGTGGATGCATAAGAAAACGTGGCATGCAGAAGAAGCTAAAACGCTGGCTAAATGTAAGGAAGTAGAGAGAGGGTTTCATAATATTTGTTGGTAGAGAAAGAAAGGTGTTGTAAACTCTGCCAATCAGAGAAATCTCACCGTCCGTTTTCAAACATTTCAGTTTGGCCGGTACCCCAAACTATATCCACCGAAATCACAGCTATACCCATCATCTTTAACAATTATTTCTTCCTTAGTTATATCATTTCTCTCTCTTCTTTGCATGTTTTCCCTAAAAAGAAATCAACATTGCTTCATGTCTGTTTTCACTTAATTACCTCAATTAATTCTACTTTATTCAGTATCTCAACAAGGTTCTTTTTTGCTTTATCATAATTTAGACTCAATTAAAACATTGGACCGGGAAAAAGAAAGTGTTCATCCTAAACTTGCAGGATGGGGAGAGTTAAATTGAAGATAAAGAAATTGGAGAGCACAAGCAACCGACATGTGACTTATTCGAAGAGGAAAAGCGGAATCTTGAAGAAAGCAAAGGAGTTATCAATTCTATGTGATATAGATATTCTCCTTCTCATGTTTTCTCCAACAGGAAAGCCTACGTTATTACAAGGAGAACGAAGGTAATGTAATAATGATGATGAAACATTAATATGTGTCACATGTTTATAGTATCAAGAACAATTGTTTCCTTATTGTGAGAAAATGGTACTATAATTGTTGATTGATAAACATGCGTCGTTGATTGATCAGCATGTGAATCGCACACTTAACATTTTAATCTCAAAGGACGGAGTTCAAATATTTTTAAAAATGGTTGTAACATGAACTTTAGCGTCAAATAAGAGAGTTTTCCTTAAAAAAAACTAGGTATATCAAACTCATATAAAATCCATCTTTAAAGTGTGTAAAAGTCAAAGGAAATATCAAATCTATGACAAGTTTTGAATAAACATGCATGTTGATTTTATTTTTCCAGCAATATGGAGGAGATCGTTGCAAAATTTGCCCAACTTAGCCCACAAGAAAGGGCCAAAAGGTTAGACAAATTTTTCCAGTAAAGATTTATTTTTATTTATTCATGATGAATGATCTAATCTCTTTTCTTGTTCTAATTGAGCAGGAAAATGGAAAGTCTTGAAGTAAGATTACTTTTATCTCTTTGTAATTCATATACTACTTTTGTTGCATCGAGTGTGTATTTGATGCAGTCTCAATTTTCTGTCATTTCTTAAAAATTTGGTCTTGTTTAAAATGTAGGCACTGAAAAAAACCTTCAAGAAATTGGATCATGATGTAAAAATACAAGATTTTATCGGTTCAAAGTAAGTGATTGTGATTATCAAATTATCAATGTCTTCTTTGTAAGTACTTTTAAAGATTCTGACCTATTTTCATTTTCATATTGCAGCAGTCAAACGGTGGAGGTACTGTTTATTCACAAAATATCATATTGGTTAATAATTGCTTTAGAATCTTGAGCTGGTAATCAGGCGACCAAATTGTTATGAGTTGAATTGCCATTTGCAGGACCTAAGTCATCAAGTGAGAGTTTTACAAGCTCGACTCACAGAAATACAACAGAGACTGAGGTGCAACTTTGGAGCTTTTGGTTGTTAAAGTATTTCTTTTTCTTTTTTTGTGTTATTTTATTGTTCTCTTGTTGAACTATTATTCATTTGGCCTCTACCAAACCAATTATGCATGTGCTTTGCAATTGTTGTATACTTGTATTAACTGTAAAGAGTGCGTATGTATTTTTTTTCCTTGTTCATTTTAAATTTTTCATATTTCATTTTTTTTCTTATCATTTAAGTCAAATATCTTCATTCACATTTCATTAAAACAAATTCACACAACACTATTTGACATTTGAGACTTATAAGCATTATAGACAAACTATTCTACCCCCATGCCTTTAGCTCACACCAAATAAACACCACCCAAAAAAATATGTTTGTAGAAACCTATACTTTTTTGGTACAAACTTTGTTGATAAAAACATCACCAAATTGTCAAATACTATCATAATTTGGCCTATCATATAGTAATGTTGTTTTGAATATGTAATATCTCAGTTATTGGAGTAATCTGGAGAAGATCAATAACTTGGAACATCTTAGACAAATGGAAGACTCGCTCAGGGAATCAATCAATCGATTGTCTATACAAAAGGTAATATTTGGTTTCATGTGGACTAGTCATACAATTTTATCATTTTCCATTGTTTATGATAAATATGTGATTCAACATGTTCTCGTCCCCTTTGAAGACCGTTGTTATTAAGAGTTGTGAGGATATGTGTGTATTGATATTTTGATTTCATCGGCAGGAAAATCTTGAAAAGCACCAACTAATGTCACTTGAATGCGTTAACCAGGTAAATAATAGTGTATTTTCCCTTTTTCTATCTATTACTATAATTTTTGAAATAATCTTATTCGGGATGATATTGATTCATAGTTACCAGAAGGGATGACTTTACCCTTAATGATGTCTGGTCTACAAGAATCTCAACCCTTGTCTTGGCTTCTAAATGGTGATAATCACCAGTTGATGTTACCTAGTGAACCAAAGTTTATGTCATTCAGGTGAGTTAACTATTGTGTGAAGGTTGCTTTCATAGAAATAGAGTGTTTTATATCAAAAGTGGATCACATTACTATTATATTTGCTTTTTAATTAATATGTTTCATAATTCTGGTGATTTTTCAAATGTTCACTATGAAAATAAAATATATATTGCCTATTTCATTTTACAATCTAGTTATTGATTCAATTATGTTACACAGTGACAATAGCAATAGAAATGTTGAGTGCTCAACCGACATTTCACTCCCAAGCTATTCTGGTTATACTGGGAACTGCAAACTGGAGGTGGGAAGCTCTCCACATGTCACTACTTTGGGTCAGGGTGGTGGTACCTTGAATGAGTTAAATGGAAATTCAAATCCTTACTTAAATGTGCAACAGTGTCAGCAGTTTGCATACCCTCCTCCACAAGATCTTGAGGAAGTGAAACATCACCAAGCAATCAATATCAAATCAAATAACGTGGACTACCAAGTTAATAACAATTATGATCTGTCAAAATCACTAATCGAAAATGGACACCAGTTCTGGAATTCTACAAATGGCTCTTGTGATATTGCTATGTATAACGAGAACGGTTACCATAGGGTAAGCATGTAGTTTTTTTTTTCTTTCTTTCTAGTTATGTGGTAAACAAGTTAGTATTTGTTGGTTTATTATTTTCTTTATTTTGCAGTAACCGATTGATATATGTCTGACTTCTACAATAAAGAAGGATGACGATGACTTAAATGATGTGACAACTGCTTGCAAACTATGTTTGCAAGAATCAGATATTGTTGCTTCTTCACCTATGAGATACAATATTATTTGTATAGAGGATTTTCTATGTTAGTTGTGTATATTGTATGACTTTATAGGATATAGTTTGTCCATATACAAATATTTTGTTGTCTTAACTAACTTTTTTCCTTGTAGATTTTTTTTGAGTTGGGTTAGTGATACAAGTTGTAAATTTGAATTTTTGTAGAAAAATGAAGTGTAATCATATATTAATATTAACACCTTTAAAAGTGGGCCAAACTTTCTAAGGTCTTTATGTATCTTATTCTAAATAAGTTAGAATATCATATGTGAATAAGAAGTCTTGCATATTTTTACTCAAATTTTGCATTAAATAAAAATGTAAATGCTAAACAACATGTGTATGACTGAATGAGGGGGATTCATATGTTAGATATTTTAAAATTTTGGATTAAAACATGGTGTATAGATCATATGTGCAACTCATTAGACCAATGTCACAAGAAATGTATTGATTTAATAAGAAGAAAATAAATTTCAATGTGAATAAAAAGTGTCATCTGTAAAAGAAAAAAAGTCTTGTTTCTCTTTTAAGCTTTGAAACATCGTACTCTGAAAAATACAATTAAAAGTTTAAAAATGCAAATACGCAGTAAACAATTCAATAAACGCAGACTGACGGGGTGATAAATTTCCATAAGTCCCATATAAAATTTTGACTTTTTTTTATAAGATCATAAAGAATTCTCCACAATATCAACAAAATTCAAATGTCTTAAGCCAACTTCAGATAAGTCTATCTCATTTTCTTAAAATGATTCACCCCTTTTATTGTGCAATTGTGTAGTATACCACTGCTACTAAACTATATATGAAGTATTAAAAAAGGTATTATTTTATTTTTGAAAATTCGATATCTGTCGCATCGATCAATTATTCTTTATGTGTGTGTTTTAAAGGTTTGTAGAATCGTAAGTTTACCCGTCTTATAAACTCGTGCTTAATTATTGTATTATGTTGTAAACATGTATTATTAGTAACTCTAAGCAATCTAATACCATTGTGCGGGATCAGGATCCCCTGTAGTCATTGAATACACATATTCACACATAAAATTAAAGTTTGTTCGAGATATGGGTCCCCATTGATTGGACGTATGCGTGCAATAAGTGTTGTGTGCAAGTGTGAGTTATATGTTCCACATCAGATAGGAAAGTGGAGGTTGAACACTTTATAAGTGAGAGGACCCATAAACTCATTGCCTTAAGGTTTTGAGTAAGAGTGTGGCGCCTCTCTTGCTTGTATGGTTGCTCTGCTTGGATGTGGGCGGTACCCTTGTGACCCAACAGTGGTATCAGAGCCGTATTTTGACGAAGGGTACGACCAAATCGGGTTCTGTTGTGTGCGGAGACAACGGCGGTACAAGTATAAGTGTGTTCGGATGAAAGAGCTTCCGCTTGAGGGGTAAGCATGATGAATTGATGGACTCACACTCGATGGGGGGATTGTTGTGTGCAAGTGTGAGTTATATGTCCCACATCGGATCGAAAAGCGGATGTTGGACACTTTATAAGCGAGATGACTCATAAATTCATTGTCTTAAGGTTTTGGGTAAAAATATGGTGTCTCTCTCACTTGTATGGTTGCTCTGCCTGGGTGTGGGCGGTCCCCCGAGCTCCCCTCGTGACCCAACACTTTGTTCTTGACAAGACATTGTGGTTTATGCCAAAATGTGTGGTTTATGCCAAAACGTGCAGTTCATGTTGGCGAAGTTCTCAGTCTCCTCTCTGCTCTTAATTGATTTCATGAACTTAACTTAGGTCTGCTCTTAATTGATTTCATGAACTTAATTCAGGTTAGATTGATTTTAATTTGGACTCAAAAGTCATAGTTGATAGTTTCTCATCCCCTAATTCGTATATTAGCAAAATTGGTCTTATCGTTGGAAATTATCAATCCATCCTCTCTAATTTTTACATTAACTTGAGTGTTTAGTTTATTTGGAAGCAAACAAATGATATATGCTCATAGTTTTGGTAAGGTGGCTACACCTTTAGCCAGTTTTCAAGTATTAGTTGATATACCAACTTGTATCAAACACAATATAGTTAATGAGATGCTATAAATTCTTTTTTTGTCAAAAAAATATATGGTCACACTTATTGTCTTCTCGCTTATTTTTTTAAAATAGAATAAAAGTGTTAAACTATCAAGATTTCTATATGAAAATAGTTTTTTTTTAAATATCAAGTTAGTGTTTTATATTTAAAAATGTCAAAAATTATACGGATCAAACTTTAATTCTCATTTTTGTATGTTATTAACAACCTTATTTAACCTTTTAAGAAATAAGATTTTAGCTTCAATTTTTCATATAAATTATATCATAATGACTATTACAATATCTAATGCATCAAATTAATTAACATAATTTTTGTAGTTTTTCTTTATGATTGTAACAGTGTTGCTTTCAACGAGGGTCTCGGTGTAACACAATATTTCCTTAAAATTATTAAATCAAGTCTTTATAGATCAGAAACCGTTGAAACATGTGTGGAAATTGAGTTAAAAGACAAAACACAAATTTCCATGTTAGGTAGAATTAGTGTTGTGTGAATTGAAAAAAGTGGAAGTTCCACATCGGATTGAACACCCACATTAGTAGTGTTTATATAGTAGGGGTGTACCTCTAATAGGGGTACATAATTAAGTGAACGAAGTAAGCACTAGAGAAAAAAATATATATTGATATATATTTTATTATTTGAAAATGATAAATTAAATAATTAATTTAATCATTATTAGAAAGTGTTTTCTTAGTCCCCAAGTTTTGCTAAAAATATTTTGGAACGCAATCTAGAATATTTTAGAACACAATCTGAAATATTTTGGTAGTCAATCTAATATATTTTAGTACATGATCTGAAATATATTTTGATACACAATAATATATTGTTGTGCTGAATAATATATTTTTGTACTCAATATGATATATTTTGAGTCTCAATTTGAGATATTTTTGTACTAGATCTAATATGAGAATTACTTGTTCTCAAAGTTTCTCACTTATTAGTTGTGAACTTTCTCTATAAATAGAGCTCACACAGTGCATTCCACACACCGAAAATCACAGTTGATGCTTCCTGTGCTTTTCCTCTCTTCTCCCTCTTTCGACTTGTGTTGACAAGTCCTTCTCCTTTTTCTACTCCTTTCCGTCCCTTCGGATTTTAGAGTGTTTCTAAGACCATAGTCCCTATTCGGTTTATTATCCTTTCGGAAATAAGAATGGTCTTAAGAGCATAGTCCTTTCGATAATTCATTCTCTTCGGAATAAATAATATTTTAAGATCATAGTCCCTTTTCGGTATAATAAGAATGATCTTA
>Ga0315914_1001914_pt1 | contig 31783 bp, 18 predicted proteins | sample MpolenodulesMG_FD_203920 | JGI IMG/M metagenome (GOLD analysis project Ga0315914, IMG submission 203920) | Medicago polymorpha root nodule microbial communities from Los Angeles, California, United States - elongated nodules | ecosystem: Host-associated > Plants > Roots > Nodule | place: USA...
AAACGGCTTATTAGGATCTCTTTTTTCAAAATAACTTATTCAAAACAGCTTATTTAAGCAAAACAGCTTATTAGGGTCTCTTTTTAAAGAAACAACTTATTCAAAATAGCTTATTTTGAAAAAAGAGATCCTAATAAGCTGTTTTGCATAAATAAGCTGTTTTGAATAAGTTGTTTTGAAAAAAGAGATCTTGATAAGCTATTTTGCATAAATAAGTTGTTTTGAATAATTTATTTTGAAAAAAGAGATCCTAATAAGCTTTTTTAAATAAATAAACTATTTTGAAAAAGTTATTTTGTATAAAGAGATCCTAATAAGCCGTTTTTCATAAATAAGCTGTTTTGAATAAGTTGTTTTGAAAAAAGAGATCTTGATAAAGTGTTTTGCATAAATAAGCTGTTTTGAATAAGTTGTTTTGAAAAAAGAGATCTTGATAAGCTGTTTTGCATAAAATAGCTGTTTTGAATAAGTTGTGTTGAAAAAAGAGATCCTAAAAAAATACAGTAAAAAAAATTACAGTAACAAAATATATGGTTATGGATCTGGACATCCAACAAAAAAACCGGATTTATCAAAGTGGATGACTGATCGTTTATGAATAAACCTGTTAATATCCATATGTAAATATCCGGTTATTTAAATATGGTTTTGGATTTGGATGTGGTTTTATCCATGCAATCGGATATTTTGCTCACCCCTAGTCGGAATGGTGGTTTCAATAATAATTAGTGGTACTTAGATTGAATATCAGTTGTGGATATAGCAGTAGTCTGTAGTGGTTGATAATGGTCGAAATTGTAGTTGGAGTAGAAATTGACAACTATTCATGGTGGTTACATGTCAAGATTAAATATAAAATAAGAAATTATAAATTCACACATGAGTGATGACAATTTTTATTTTTTTTATTAGTCAAAAACAATAATAGTAAAATAAACAATAAAATCATAATATGAAATAGAAAAGGCCCCGTGAGAGGAAGGAAAGATTCATTTGTTAACGGCGCACCATCTAGACGAATTTCCGTCTACTGAGCAGTGTCTGTCAGGATCAGGAGGACCAGGGTTCAAAGTTGAACTGGCCAGTCCTCTCTCTGTCGCTTTCCATTTTCCTGTCTTCTAAATTCCAATACATAATACACCTAGACACGAGCACTTCCAAAGTCCAATGTCTTTTTCTCGCTGCTATTTCCTGTTCTAGTATTTGTCTTTCTGTTCTTTGTGGTTACTATCTCTTCCTGTTCCTACTTTTTCAACAGTAACTGTAACTCAACTATGGAGAAGAAACAAGGCTTGTTTTGGAGAGGGATGTCGCCGGCGAGCAGTAGTTCTCCGATGTCAAGTTTGCTCCGGCGTAAGAAGAAAGAGGATGTTCTTCCACTTGAGTTTTTTGTTGGAGGAATATGCCCTTCTACTCCGTTGAGGCCACCGTTGGAAGCAATGTCGCCGTTGAGAGAGGGACCAGATGAAACAGAATGTAGCTTCGGTGTTTCCTCTTCTTCTGATTTGAGGCTGCTGCTTAGTGTTTTGGGTGCACCTCTTGCTCCTCTTCGTGTCAGCATCACTGAGCCCTTTCCTCACCTTGCTATCAAAGACATTCCCATTGTTAGTTTCTCACTTTACCCTTTTTTCTTTCTTTCTCTTTTTTCATTAATATTATACTTAGAGATAATGTCAATGCATGAGTATTGTTGAGAAGCATGTTAGAGAGAAAATCAAATCTTGTTTGTATGGATAAAAGATACGCTTTATGTAGTGATTCAAACAAATTTGGATTCCCCTGAATCACCGATTGCACGCATTCACGGAGTTAGCACATTGGTGGTCAATGGATTGAGATTAGATCGTCTAGATTTTAATGCATTTTTTTTTTTATCTAAAAAATTGAACTTAAAATCTGGACGGTGCATCTTAGTCCAACGGCTACCAATGTGCCAACGGCATCACTGTGCATGCAATCGAATCAAAATTTGATTCTAGCAGGTTGCAATGGGAAGCTAAAAATTCATAACTAACTTGCAATTAATAGTAGCCTTTTTATTTAAAATCTATAACCAACTTAAACTAATTCTGAAAAATGTTATATTGTTGATCGTTGATCTCTAAAAAGTTTATCTTCTTCCATTTTCTATAAGATAATTAGTATTAATTGATTACTGGAGATTTCCATAACTATTTTATTGGGTGTTGGTGAAGGAAACATCTTCTGCTCAGTACATATTGCAGCAGTACATAGCTGCTTCTGGAGGGTTAAAGATTCAGGATTCCATTAACAATGCTTATGCAACGGGAAAGGTGCGGATGATTGCTTCCGAGTTTGAGACGGCTAACAAGCTCGTGCGCACTCGGAATCCCACTAAAGCTGCACAATCAGGTGGGTTTGTCTTATGGCAGATGAAGCCAGAGATGTGGTATGTGGAGCTTTCTCTTGGTGGAAGCAAGGTTCATGCAGGTTGCAATGGAAAGCTTGTGTGGCGGCACACACCTTGGCTTGGTCCTCATGCAGCCAAAGGGCCGGCTAGACCTCTAAGACGTGCTCTTCAGGTTTCATTTCTATATCTGTTAGAATTAGTTGGATTTTCTTTAAGGTAGTTGCAAGTTAGTTAAGCTTAGTTAGAATAACTATATGGAGTATTTCCTTTTTTTTGTCTTGCCACTCTATAATTTAGACTTGTTTATGTTTCTAGGGTCTTGATCCAAGAACAACTGCAAGCATGTTTATCAATTCAAGATGTGTTGGTGAGAAGAAGATAAACGGAGAAGACTGCTTCATTCTCAAAATATGTTCAGATCCATCCACATTAAAAGCCAGAAGTGAAGGCTCATCAGAGATCATAAGACATGTTTTGCTTGGGCACTTTAGTCAGAAAACAGGACTTCTTATTCACTTGGAAGACTCTCATTTGACCCGTATTCAGAACAATGGAGGCGATGCTGTTTATTGGGAGACCACAATCAATTCATTTCTTGATGATTACAGACCCGTTGAAGGGATTATGATTGCTCATTCGGGTCGTTCTCAAGTGACACTTTTCAAGTTTGGAGAAACAGCAATGAGCCACACTAAAACTAGAATGGAAGAAGCATGGGTAATTGAGGAAGTGGCTTTCAATGTCCCTGGCCTTTCTGTGGACTGTTTCATTCCTCCAGCTGAGTTAAGGTTTGCTTCTGTAAGTGAAACCTGTGAGTTTTCTCCAAGTCAGAAGATGAAGAGTGATGTGTAGCATAGGAGAAATTTCTGCATTAGCCAAGTTGTCTAATTTGAAGATTTTTATCCATACTGATACCTTGCTGGAGGTAGATAATGCAGCAAGGTTGTCAGTTGTAATTTTCTGCTGCAGGGCATTGTCTCGTCAATTTTGTTAATAGGGACAAACTTGAATTGAAATATTCTCGTGGTTTCTTCTTGGTGGGGGATTATGCACAGTAAGGTTTTTTCCACTTGTTTTCATTTTGGGGTTAGCTGATTACCTGATAAGTGATAACTATAGTATGCTATCATTTGTCTTTCTGTGGAAGCCTGATTACTGTTTGCACCCCTATGAAATTTTCTACCCACTTTGATGAAAATCATATGGTATTGAAGACTGTTAAGAGCATTAGGTACCAAATATATGCTGGTTTTTTTATCATGAAACGTGAACCAATTAGCTGGAATTTAGAGGAAGCTGCATTTTTCTTCGTCTGGATGTATGGTTTTTGGTTATTCAGATATATATATCGACTATTCATTACTATGTTGAAAATATTGTTAATTCCCTAGTCAATGATGCAAATATTTAAAGGCTTACTGCATAATAAAGGAACTAGTTTGTGATGATTTAGAAAAGTAACTATGAAAGAACTGGTTTTGGTGTTATAAGGGTGCAACTGCATTATCTGGTGTCAGTTCTTGTAATTTTCAAGTTTTTCTTTTACTGGCCATAATTCACAGAATTCAAAACCAAAATGTTACGTGAAGAAAACAAAACTCCTAATCACGTAACTAAACTAATATGCATCTGCTTTTGGTTATAAAACTTTCGCCCCTAGGATGACTTGGTTTCAATACAATGTTGTTGACTATTTGTAGCATATCCACAAGTTTCTCATTCTTTCCCAAGTTTAGCCTTTTCAACATGCTTGTGACACAACATTTGCCCCCATAGGGATAAGGAATGTCTGATTATTAAGTATGATGTGTCTTCATTAAATCTAGAGTGCAAACTAGCAAAACTTCTAAGTGATCTCTAAGTTCATTATGTGTTGGTGAAAATTGTATTAAGTGTTCGGCTTGCCATTTCACATATCAAAATCAGCAGAATTCTTTAAACATTTGCCCTTATAGGCCGCCTTATGCTTGAGGGGCTGTAGTCTGTAGACCATAAAACACAAACTATCATGTCTCCAAGCTCAAAATGTGTGTTGGTCGAGTTCAATCACCCTTGACCTATATGTTTTATACTTCTCTCCCATACACGATACGATGGCATATTGGAAGTAACGGGTCTCGCCGAGATTATAGTAGACCCATGATCCTCTTGGTAACAGGCAGAGAACTGTGACAAGGGGGTAACTGCTAAGGAAATGGTTGGCAGGTAAGCACAAAAGGTGGGGAGGCTGAGGAAAAATGAGAGAACATTCCTTAACCAAAAACGAAGACCTTGAAAGACTGAAGACTTGTTTGGATTGTCTTATTTAAGCTAATCTACTGGTACAGACATTTGTGAGACTATTTGGGAGAACTTACGAAAGCAACTTATATGTTAATAAGTTGATTTCAACTTATTTTCATAAGCTCTCCAAGATAGATTATTATGACATTTTATAGCTTATACGAAAAGCAAAATAAATTATTTTGTTATAGAAATAGCTTATACATAGGTGTTTATCATGATAAACAATTACGTTATAAGTTGTAAAGTTATTTATCCAAACATGCCCTAAGTGTATGTTTGGACTGGCAGCAAGTTTCTTAAAATCACCGTAACACTTTGATTTTGTTGAAGCTACAAAATGTAGCTTTTGCCAAAATCATAGTGGCTCACTTTGATTCTGACAATCCTACCTTCAATTCAAACATGCATTAATTCGGAATCCGAAGATGCTGCAAAAATGAGGCACCCCCAGCACTCACTTAGATTCATCTATTTTTATGTATAATAATATAATATAACCATGATAACCCACCAAATGAAACTTTCATTGGTTGACAAGGGACTAAGTGGATTTGGATTTCGAACAACTTTTGAAACAGTAATTCATGCTAAATTCCTGCATAGTTTGATGTGTCCAGACATCTAGTCTTAGCCATCATAAGCTTAGAAGTTGTTACTGTTATTTTTCCATGCCAATAGTACAAACAAACGATTAATAAAATCCCATCTTCAATCATTTTGGGATAGTTAAATGAATCTTTGAAGCATGTCTAAAATAATAATCTTCTTAAGTGAAAGACAAAATCTAAGAAACATCCTTTTGATGCTTTCCACCTACGGCAGCCGCATATTCTTGAGACCACATTCTTTTGATCCTTTTGATGCTTTCCACCTTCTGTTTTTAATCCATATAACTCTGGTTTCTAAGGACTATGTTGTTGAATATTTTTGTTTGAATCTGCAAGTTTGGTAATGCAATGGGACCACATTCTAATATTAGGAGATTGTTTTCTCATTTGAAATTGTGGTCCCTAATCTTTGCTTAGCAGCTTACGTGTTCATTTCTCTTGACATATTACAACTTATAAGCTGTTTAAAATATTTAACTGCGGAAATTAGAGAGAATTGTGGGCTAAAGGTAGGTGAGTTTCCATAATATACATGTTTAACAACACTTATTTTGTTCACTTTTTTGCTTAAAGAAGGGCTTTATAGTTTATAGGCATAGGACTAGCATTAGTGTTATTGACAAATGAAGCTTGATGACAAATTTGTATGAAGTTAGTCATTTTTGTTGCGACATGAGTCTTCACTGATTGGATGCAAATTAAATACCAAAATACCAAAGTGGTTACGTGATCCCCTTTGTCACATAAAGATGAAAAACTCTTGTATGGAAAAGGATGTAATGAGAAAAGTTGGATTAATAAACTAAAGGTAAAGACACTTTTCATAAGTGTTGAACATTACAAACTACCACTTGTGCTCGCTTTTGATGTGGGAACTGGGAAGCACTTGTTAGAGAAGCCTAAGATACAGCAAAAAAAAAGTGTTGAGCATTATTTATACAGAAATTATAGAAAGTGTCCAAATGCAAAGTACAGTGTATTTTTTGAAATTAGGGTCAGTTGACAAAATCGTGGTGGCACCGTAATTTTGTAGAAGCTCCAGACATAGCTTCTACTAAAAATTTAATGTTTCATCGTGATTACGTCAAATTCACCATAACTCCAAAGAAGTGTTATACCTATTTCTGATCTCTCTTTTGAGCTGTGATCTTGTTACTACTTCCTAGTTTGCAGTGTAATCATAACCATGATAGTACTTAAGGCTTTCAAAAAATGAATATTCCAATTTATGGTAAAGACATAGACTTGTAACTTTTAAGAATGTCTTCACGTAGATTATCAGCTTAAAGTTGTTCAAAGACAAGTTAATAGGGGTGCCCATTGTCAAGTTAGAGCATCAATATAAGAATCTAGCCGTGTAAATACTGCTCTATCCCCTCTTGTATTACTTCGTTGATTTTTAAAGAAATGCAATAATCATATTTTGCATTAAAAGAAAGTGACTACATTCATTGGCAATCATAATCAAACCTATATAACATAAAATTTTAAATATTTATTATTAAAGGTGATATTAGATTCGAGTCATTCTAAAAGTAAACGTGTGTTTGATTATACGGTGATTATTCTAGACTGAGCCAAGGTTTAATTTGTTCAAGAACCTCAACCCAATTCATAATGGAGCCATATCCAACTAAGTATGTATACCTAACTTTGTTGAGCAACACACATCACCAAATCATGTGATCGAATCATGACTCTCCGATAACAATTAGATAGTGATCCATGATTCACATTGTATTATACGCAATGGCCTAACCTTTTCGAACCCTAAGTCTCTCACACATCACCTATGAAAAGGATCGTTACCCTGGGTGTACATTTTCACTTTCTCATTCAGTTAAGTTGTTAGGCTCTCCTAAAGTCTTCGCTAACTTGAGTGTTTGAGTCTTTGTAGACATACCAACCGAGTCATCGTCATTCTCTGACGGATTCAAGCAACTCTGACCTTTGACTTTAGACTTTAGTTCCCCTCCATATATATGACAAAAATTGATTTTGTAAAATTTATTATGGCTAAAACGTGAAGTGAATATAAAATGATTTTTGTCTTAATACATTTACAGACAAGTAGGTTAAAAAATAAATTTAAGTTAACAATCAATTGTAGAAGACAAAAAGTTATGAATTCTACATTCAAAGAAGTTAGATTAAAAAGTATACAAAGTTTATCTCATAAATTAATTCTAAAATTAAAATCAATTTTACTTGAAAACAGTCAAACACATTCAAAGAAATTAAATTAAAAAGTATGCAAAGTTTATCCCATAAATTAATTCTAAAATTAAGATCAATTTTACTTGAAAATAGTCAAAGACATTCAAAGAAGTTAAGTATGCAAAGTTTATCCCATAGATTAATATCTGAAAATAATAGAAAAAACATGTCATGTAAGCAACCATATCATGTTTTTTCCAATAATATTTCAAACTTGAATCCCTCAGACCCTCACTATCTTCTCCCATAAAACCAATAAAAACACCAAGCCAAAACTTACAAAGATATCTCCAACCAAACTATACAGCCATGCATTCACAAATGAAGAAAAAAACACAAACCCACCACAACATTACCAAAACACCTTACAACACCAGTGATGATATAACCGAACACTCTCCACATAATCAACTTTGTAACACCCCTTGTTGTTTCTTCTGCATTATGAAAGAACAAAATTCATCTCTCAGAAAAGCAAAAATATCAACCTGCTTCAAAGAAATGCCTCAAAGAGACAATCAAGAACATGTCTTAGTCCTCAATGGACTGTGGAACATAGCCATGACCCAACCCAACGATCCAGAGTTTCCATCCCTCGGCATATTCAACTGTATGGCCAAACTAATCACCAAAGGTATAAAAAACAAAAACTGGCTTCTTCAAAATCAAAACATTTACATACCTTATTATGCTGCTCATATCATTGGCTCTTACACCATGAACAAAGAAGAGTTTGCACAAATAGCTGTGAAATCAGGTGTTATACTGCCATTGTTAGAGCTTGTGAAAGGTAAAATAAGTTGGGTTGAACAAAGAGTTGCTGTTAGAGCACTTGGTCATTTAGCTAGTTACAATAGCACTTTTGAGTCAGTGGCAGAGTATGAAACAGAGTTGGTGAAATTAACAATGAATTTAGCTTCAACTTGCTTAGAAAAAATCTACGTTGAATTTGTATCGGTTAAGAGAAGAGTTGAGTATCATAGAAACTTGCTTACAAGAGGTTTAGGTGATTTGGAAATGGAGAATCGAAAAGCCGAGGAATGGGCTAGTCAGCTTCAGTGTTGGTCTATTCATCTTCTGAATTGTTTTGCTTGCAAAGATTACAATAAGTCTTTGAATCTCATATGCAAAAAAGTGTTGTTAAATGATTTATGTGATATGTGGGGGGGATTGATGAATCATACTTCACCAGGTGGGTTTGGACTCATTAGAATCCTTTGTTATAATAACATTGGAAGAAAAAAAATTGCTGAGTTACCAAAAGTTGTGAAAACACTTTGTAACCTCTCAAGATCTTGTGATGATTGGCAATATCTTGGTATAGATTGTCTTTTATTGCTTCTCAAGGATGAAAATACAAGGTACAAAGTTATTATTGATGTTGTTTCATGTCTTGTTGATTTGATTGAACTTAGAAAACTTGGTGATAAATCAAATGTTGGCGACACCATCACAAAGGTGCTAGAGCTACTTCTTGAACATAATAATAATCATCATCATTATAAATTCTCTACAAATCTTATGGTGATTAGGAGGAACAAGGAGCAACTTATGTCAGGGATAAAATTGGAAGAAAAAAGGATTACGGCGAAGTTTATTAAGCAACAAGCGAATCATATGTTTAGTTTGGGAAAGGTAGAAGAAGCTTTATTGAAATATAATGAAGCACTTGATATTTGTCCATTGAGGTTTAGAAATGAAAGAATGGTGATTTATAGTAACAAAGCTGAGTGCAATTTGTTGCTTAAAAATCCTGATTCAGCTATAAGTGATTCAACACGTGCACTTTGTCTCTCAAATCCAACAAATACACATGGGAAAAGTCTTTGGAGAAGATCACAAGCATATGATATGAAAGGAATGGCGAAAGAGAGTCTTATGGATTGTATAATGTTTATGAATGGTTTTGTTAAGTCAAATGAGAACAAACATGTTAAGGTTTCATATCATGCTGCGAAGATGTTCTGCAAACAAATGGATGCCACGTGGCTATTTGGTAATGCTTGTTTAAAGTCAAAGGTAGTAGACGATGTTAATATTCCACTTATGGAAAACACTTGCGAATTTGAAGAGGATCATGAGAATGAGAATGAGGGCAACTATGAAGACCTACCTTGTGATCATAAGATCATGATGGTGGAAAAGAAGAGTCTCTTGCCAGGTAATTATTTAAGTCCTTGCCCTACATGTTTTTTTATTTTTTTTTGCTTTGCAGCTAGAGTCGTAGAATCTAATTGCAAGATTCAATTATGCACTTGCACTTAGAAAGTTAGAACTTAGGCTAAGTTTGGCCTGTTTATATTATTTGATTTAAAGTCTACTTTAAAATTAAATTTAAGATTTTATGCATTAAAATAAGTTTAGAAATAAAGTTAGAGTTACTTAGTAATATAAGAAGTTTAGAAATAAAGTTAGAGTTATATTTAGTAATTATTGTTTTTTGAAAGGATACTTATTATTGTTATCTTCTAGTTTTAAAGATTCTTTTTTTGATAAAATGATAGAATTTGAGTTAAATAATAAAAACTAATACTCTAATCTATTAGTACTTTTTTTTTAAAAAAAAAAAAAACTTTTATCCATACCATTTAGATATAAAGAGAACATCATTATTAAGGGATCTTTTGTAAAATTGGATAACACTATTAATAGATAGAATTTGAGTTAAATAATAAAAACTAATACTCTAATCTATTAGTACTTTTTTTTAAAAAAAACTTTTTATCCATACCATTTAGATATAAAGAGAACATCATTATTAAGGGATCTTTTGTAAAATTGGATAACACTATTAATCCTTTTTAAAAAAAATAAAACAATATTGTATAGTTTCATTTTTTTTATGCCAACTTATTTGTTTAATCTTCTTAGAAAAAGATAACTCAAAAATTAGGTGAATTAAATGGAGCCTAACAATTCTCCAACAATAGAATAGTTGAATCTGAGTGCAAGATTCAATTAGACTCATTGCACTCAGGTCTAACAACTCTAATGCAGCTGCTCTATCTGTGTCTGGCTAAGGATCTTTTGTTGTTAAACAATGAACAATTATTGGGTATATATTCTTTGTTGCGATGAACAACCTGTCAATTATTATGGGTGATTGTCTTTAGAGCATTTCCTAAGCTCTTATTATTATTATTTTGATTTTGAACAACACATATGGTCCTGTTATTGATTAATATATTTTACCGTTATAAAAGAAAAATGAAATTATGAATAGCAGTGTAGCAAGCTCGTTTTAAACTTGAATGGCTTTTGCGCTTTTTTCTTTGAACTTTTGAGTGTTTGTTTCCTAAGCAAGGGTAATCACGTACAATTTTACTGTGATCTTTTTCAGGCTTGTCTACCATTATGGAAGAACCTTTTCACGCTAAAGAAGCTAGTAGGAGAAAGACTGAAAGAGCAAGAAGGAGGTTAAAGAAAGCTGATGGAGATCGATTAACTTGAGTGATCACATTCAATTGGCTACTTGCTTACGGAAGAAGGGAATCTTGTATGCCAACTCGTAAATTTTGGACACTTGCTATAAGTTTGAAACACATATTATGTTTGTTTCCGTACTTAATTTGTTGGTGACAGACAGACTCAAATCAAACAAACAGGGCTCTCAAAAAGAGCCGAATAAGTCTTGCTTCGACACAATTTTAAATAAAAAAATGTTCAAGTACACATACAAATAAAAAAAAGGTTAAATTGAAATGATTTAGTCATTTCTATTAATCATTATTTTTCTTATAATTTTTTTTATTTATGTATGTGTGTTTAAACATTTTCAATTTAAATTTGTGTCTTAAGTAAATATTTCTCCACAATTGATATATTTTTGCATGTTGAAAATGGCAAATGGTGTGTTGCATATAAATAGCTAATTACGATTGGAGAAATGATATTTGTACAACCACTTTGTGACAACTTTTTGATAACTTTCTCTTTCATACTTATATTATCTTTTTATTCCCCCTCTTCCTTTTTCTCTCTCCATTGTTTTTAACCAATGAAAAAATAGAAAAAAAGAAGTTGTCACCAAAAGTTGTATCAAATGGTTGTTCAAATATCACTACTCTTATAATTGTACAAATAAAAAAATATGCTAACTTTGAAAATAATTAAGAAATCTAAGGCGTGACGTGACTGATATGATATGATATACATAAACCAGCACTGCCAGCACTCAGGGAAATGGAGAGGACCACGTTTCCATTTTCATTATAATAATAAAATAATATAATTTCTCTCCCGGTTTACTTTTTTTCCTTCTTCAAGGCACCTACATGTATAATTTCTTCTATTGAATCTTTATTTAAGAGATTTTTTTTGGGGGTGGTGAGGATTTTAGGAAAATTGCATGGGTCGATTGGGACTTTATTTGTTTACCACGGGTGTTAGGAGGGTTGGGTGTAAGGAGACTGTGTGAGTTTAATATTGCTCTTTTAGGAAAATGGTGTTGGAGGTTGTTGTTAGATAAGGAAGGGTTATGGTATCGAGTCCTTAAGGCTAGGTACGGGGAGGTTGGAGGTCGGCTGCAGGAAGGGGGCGTGACAGCTCCTTGTGGTGGCGTATGGTTTCAGGCATACGTGGTGGTGTGAGATTGGGGGTCGGGGGTTGGTTTGATGAGAATGTTCGGAGAGTTGTTGGTGGAGGTGGAACGACTTATTTTTGGGCGGACAATTGGGTAGGAGGTGTACCTTTACGGGTTCGTTTTCCTCGCCTTTTTGATTTGTCAGTAGATAAGGGGGTGACGGTGGCGGGTAAGGAGTGTAGAGGGTGGGGTGTCGATGGTGGCGCTTGGGTGTGGAGGAGGTGCCTTTTTGCGTGGGAGGAGGAGAGTGTCACGGAATGTTGTGCTTTGTTGGATGATATTGTTTTGCAGGACCTTACCATGGACAAGTGGAAATGGGCGCTCGATCCCGTTCATGGATAGACTGTCAAAGGGGCCTATCAACTTCTTACATCGGTGGATGAGCCTCATGCTAGGGGATCTGTTGATGATGTCTGGCATAAACAGGTTCCTCTCGAGGTTTCTTTATTTGTTTGGCATCTTTTTCGCAATCGACTCCCTACGAAGGATAATCTTGTGCAGCGCCGTGTCCTCCATCCTAATGCTAACCTATGTGTTGAAGGGTGTGGTTTACAGGAGTCTGTTGTGCACTTATTTTTAGATTGCGCCACTTTTGGTAATCTGTGGGCTACTGTTTCACAATGGTTAAGTATAGATTTTGTGGCACTTGAAGTTCTTCGCGATCACTTTTTCCAGTTTGGTCATCTAGCAGGGTTACCGCGATTTACATATTCTTTCCTCAAACTAATCTGGCTCGCTTGTATCTGGGTTATTTGAAAGGAAAGGAACAATCGCATTTTTAATCAGCAGACGTCAGAGCTACATCAGTTAACAGACAGAGTTAAAATGCTTTCTTTTCAGTGGTTAAAGGCGTGTTGTCAACTTGTTCTTTTAGCTATCATGACTGGTGGAGACATCATCTACTTTGCATGGGAGTTTTATTGTAACTTTGTGCTGTTTTTTGTCTGTTTGATTGCGGTTTCTGTGCTTTGACTTTGTACAAACTTTAAGTGGTTCTCATTTGCACGCCTTGCGCGAGATGAATCACTCTTTTTGATATATAATTCCATTTTGGCTTGTTAAAAAAAAAAATATAAATTGTCATTTTCAAAAAAAAAAAGTAATCTAATTCTTGGCAAAAAAAATAAAATATAAATTGTTGGTTATTCCGTCAAAAAATAAATTATTGCTTATTATGTGAACTGCAAATACATGTGAGGGTTTTGAACTTTTGAAGACAGCACGATCCCAATGGATTTTATGAGTCTGCAATGACTATTTTGGGGTTAGAGCGATACAAAATAAATGCCAAAATGTATCATGCATGTATATACTGTTAGATAGTCCAAAGGGTGTGCATCGGATGATTAACCAAACCATATCAAACAAAATCTTTTTTAAAATAAGTGTTGATATTTGTCTAAATAAAATAAAATCTGTGTTATAAATTGAACCAGATTGGTTTTTAAAAGGACTAAACTTAGGTACAATTCTTTAGGTGTTTTTCGTATGGTAATGTTTTTTCCTTTTTAAAAATGGGTAATGTTTTTTTGAAAATGATAAATTAGCCCACTTAAATTGACAGAGAAATTAGCCCACTTAAATTGACATTAAAGAGAATCGAACATGATATCTCAAGGAGGAACATATTCTCAGGTCTCAAGCCAATATCACTAGGCCAACACAAATGGATTAAAAAAAATAAAAATGGGTAATGTTAACACATGTCCCGGGACACTGATTAAGGAAGCAAATATAGTAACATCACGTTGGAATTTGTGCAATCAACTCATTAAAAGTCTAAAAAGTATTTATTTTAACTTAAAACTTTCTTTTTTTCTCTTTCTTTCACCAATGCCCCGAGGGCACCGATTAACATAACCCTTTAAAAATATGATTAATCAGTTTAAGTTTTAATCCATTATTTTTAGGACTTTTTTGTAGTGGGGGAAAAAATAGTTTATAACATGCTCATTAAAGAAAACAATTAAAAATTTATATTCAACTTGTAGAAAATATAACTAGTGTCATTATGACATTGTTTAAGGATTAAAAGAATGTAACTTTTTTTAAAATTTAAATTTTACAAATGTCATTGGCTCTTTATTTTATTACTTAATAAGTATTTAATCTTCTTCTAAAAAGAAGTATTTATTCTTTACAACTCAACATCCTAAAAAAATTGATAAAAGTTTGATTGGGTGCAATATTATTTTTTTATGTTAATCTTTCAGTTGTTGTAAAAAAGGCTCTACTAATAAAAAAAATTGATAAAAGTTTGATTAGGTGCAATATTATTTTTTATGTTAATCTTTCGGTTGTTAAATAGAAAAAGGCTCTACTAATCTCAAGTTTGACTTGAAAGAGATTTGCTCTTTATCCAAATGATTTTGCTCATTCTCAAGTGAAATTCCATTTTTACTCTCACGAAGGTTAACTCACGTAGCGTGAGTTAACTCACGCCAGTTATGATGTTAGCGTGACTTAAGTCGTTAAGAGCAGCACATCAACACACAAACCCTCACTTCCAACTTCTGCAAAACACAAAAATTCCACCCAAAAATTTGAAATTCATCATTTTTGCGTCATTCAAAGTCAAATTCGTCCACAACATCAAGTAAGTGATGATTATCCTACTTCTTTGCATTATTTTGGTTGAAATTTTAGAATTTTTCAAGAAATTGAACATTATTAGGTTTTTTTTTTAAATTTTGCTTGCATGTTAGTTTTGATGATTGTTAGTGACGAATTAACTTAGGAATTGTTGTTTAGGGTAAAATGTGATAGTTTAGGGTTTAGAAATTGTTGGATTACATAGTTGTTTGAAAATTGCACACCATGTGTTCGGTAAAATCCCTCATTGATTTTTTTTTTTTGTTTTTTTGGATTGTTAATGATGTAGTTAGTTAGAATTATGTTTGTTAATGTTGATTATAGTTAATTTGACTGTAATGTGGTAGTTTATGGATTCAAATGACATTGTCGACATTATAATGTTGTTGTATTATTAAAGATGACATATGTGTTGCTGTCGAAATTATGTGCACATGTGTTAGAGATTTTTTGTTTTTTGTGCAGATATGTCTGAGCCGGAGAGGACTAACAGATGTAGGTTAGGGAGGCTTGTCCCTACTAGCAGTGCACATAGGGAGAAGCAAGCACTACAACCTCCGGAGGGTGAGTGGGAGGCACGACACTTACTAGGGTTGATGTTGTGGGGGGCATCGATGTCACAGACAGGTCCATCCCAGACGGTGGACCCAACATAGTACCAACATGAGCAGCATTATCAGGAGAAGGCTTATCAAAAGCAGCCTGAATTTCAGTCGGGTTATCAGTATCAGGAGGGGTATGAGTATCACTAGGGGTATCAGGCTCAGTTTCACGAGGAGTATCAACCTGAGTAGCTTCCTTAGCAGCAGTATGTCGAGCCTTCTTAGCAGCAACAGTATGAGCAGCACCCTCAGCAGCATGCAGAAGCTGATATGGAGGATGAGGATGGGGGCTTTCCAGGGGAGCCTTACGAGTTGTCTCTTTTACCGGACTTTGGTAAACACGTGGCATACAAGCTTTGGAAGGATAAAGCAGTAAGTATAATTGTTTTATTTAATTTAATGATATTTTACTATTATGGCAAGTTTATTTTACGTAGAATATGACATGCTTATTTTACGTATTTAAGTATAATTGATTTATTTTTAACGTATAATATTTATAGTTTATTATTATGTCAAGTTTATTTTACGTAGAATATTCATAGTTTATTATTATGTCATGTTTATTTTACGTAGAACATTTTATGTTTATTTAATTTAAGTGTAACTGCGTAGAATATGTCATGTTTATTTTACGTATTTAAGTATAATTGATTTATTTTTTACGTAGAATATTTCTAGTTTATTATTTCATGTTTATTTTGCTTATTTAATTTTTTTGTATTTCAGTTGCAATCGGATCGTAAGATGACTGACGTCTCGCACGGGAGGAAACTTAAGCTTTCTGCCTTGTCCCTTCCGTTGGCGGTAGATGATAACCCTTGGTTCTGGGGCCCGGTGGATGCATCCGGTCTAAGGCCTCTCCTTCTGACTGGGTACGACAACATCACTCATGGGTTAGATTGTGTTATGGCTGAGAGATGACATCAGGAGACCAACAACTTCCATTTGTCTGTTGGGGAGATGACCATCACACTAGATGATGTGGCTTGTCTACTAGGTATCCCCGTCGCTGGATGGCTGATTCAGGAGGATGATTTAGATCCTAACCATGGTGTAGAGCTGCTGGTGAATCACTTATTGTTTCTGGTGGAGGAAGCGGTGGAGCAAGTGAGTAATAATTCAGGTGCCTTTGTCACTTACACGGCCTTGAAGGAGTGTTATGAACACCTGTTGAATAGGTGTAACCATTTGCTGGGAGGAGGATTTATCAGAGGAGGAGGAGCAGGAGCTGAGTCGTATTAGGCTCGCCTGTGTCAATGCGTTTTTGTTGCTCTTGCTTGGCTACACCCTTTTTGCCGGCAAGAACAGCAAAACCATTAATACGATGTGGATGCTTGCGATTCGGGATTTGGATGACATAGGCACGTGGTCATTGGGCAGGATGGAACTTGCTTTCTTGTATGAGCAGTTGAATCTTACCTCCAGCTCACATGTTGGCGCCATTGGTGGTTACATGACCTTGTTTGTGGTAATATATAATTATTATTATTATTTTAAGTTAATCGTAAATGTATAGTTTTTTGTATGATAATTGTGTGCTGGTATAAATTTGTCTTTTTGTGTTTACAGGGATGGGTTATAGCTCACATCTGACATGTCGTTCCGAGGAACAAATATGAATATTACGAACGGCCTAACCCGTATGTGGGTAGATGGAAACCTAAAAGGGGGTTTGCTGATGTTGAACACTTCAGAGGCTTGTTGGATTCGATGGAGCATTGTCATGTCACCTGGAGGCTGTACGAGCACCAACGAGACGTGACGCCTTTTCAGGACGTGTGCTGGTACTCCGGGTGGATCATGGGCGGCAAACAAAAGATGGTGTGTCACTTGCCCGAGCTGGTTCTGAGACAGTACAGATATGTTCAGACCGTTCCCCGATCTCCTACTATGATTCTGCCTCTTGCCCCAGCAGATGTGGTTGCTGCCTTCTTGGAGTTTGTTCTGCACGTCGTTAGCCAGCAGGAGAGGGGTCACCAGGTCCCGGACGACGAGCCTTGGAAGCATTCAGATAGGTACATTAGGTGGTTCTACCGTGTATCTCATCCTCCCATCGTCAACCCTGCTCCAGAGCCTGACATTGTCATGCCAAGACCTGTCTACCAGGATATTCTTGTTGACCAGGACTGTGCCAAACATCCTCCCGATCCATTGCAGGTCATCAGCAGCATGAGAGACAGAGTGGAACATGCGATGGAGATTCCAGAGGTGGTTTCAAATCAACTCTTTTTCAGCATTTTGGAGGGCCTTCGGACCGAGTATAGCGTGTTTGACCATCAACAGGTTCCACAGAGGAGGTCTAGGAGTCATAGTCCACAGTAGTAGCAGTAGTGTCTTATTTTATGACTTTTTCTATATTTGTAGTATTTTTATGACATTTTGTTGGATTTGGATGTAATACATTTACATTTGCGCGGTTGCGCCTCTTTATGACATTTGACTTAATTTTCGTTAAAATTGCGTTTCTAAATTATGAGTTTTGGTTGAATAAATGAATGGTTGTTCCTATGTATGAATGAACGAAGGAACGAAGCTAAACCGGGAACAAGGCAGTAGTTACTGTCTGCCTGTTCTGGTGCGCACAGAACCAGCGTGAGTTAACTCACGCTGGTGTTAACACTAGCGTGACTTAAGTCACGCTGCGTGTGTTAACTTACGTTGCCATTTGCACTAGCGTGAGTTAACATACGTAAAGATATTTTGGTCATTTCATTTGATAATGTGCAAAACCATTTGGATAAAGAGCAGTTCTCGACTTGAAATAAATAAAGCAAGACTAAAAGTTATTCGACGCAAAAGTCGAACTAAGGTTCTATACTTCTTCTAAATAATTCATTTTTTTAAGTTCAGTCACTTAATTATCAAGTAGTATTAATATTCAATCAATTGGAAAACTGTGATTCTTTTTAACAATATGTTTTCCCACATTCTTATTGCTGTTGGAAAACGTATTTTTCATTCAACTACTCGTAATTTATTTTCATAGTTGTCTGGATATTTTCAATGATTCAAGGGGAGATCAACGAATAATTGTCCGTCCATTAGGTCCCGATCTTTCCGGGATACAGTTCTGATGTACACATCTTATGGTCGGTCACATGACATCTGAAATAGAAATTGAATTTAGTATTTTTGTAAAAAGAAAAATTAATTTAGTATTTTATGATAATAAAAATAAAAATGAGATTTTTTTTGACAGAAAAAATAAATAAAAAATGAGATGTTGCTCTAAAAAAAATGCGATGTTATTTTTCATATATAAAGTCTTTTTTGAGGGAATTTAAACATATATAAAGTTGCCATCGTATTTCAACATCATATATAAATCTAATAATATATCATTTATAATTAATGTAGTAATATTATTTTACAAGAATTATTGATGTAATTTAAAGAGTGAAATAAAGTTAATCAGAAAACAAAATTGTATCACACACTCATACTATACAATGTCGGAAAACAAATTTGTTGTCAAAATTATATTTTTCAAAAAAAAAATGACTGTTATCAACAAGAATAACACGTTCTTCCAAAAAAAAAAACAAGAATAACACAAGCATTAGATATTTAAACTTCTTTTTCGGGGGAAGATATTGAAATTTCTTAAAAGCTTGATCTCTGGCATACATTTATGATACAATATGGAGTGATATTGCATCTTTATGGTTGACAAGGTGAAGCATCACTCATTTTTATGGTTGAAATCGCATCAGTGTCGTTTAATTATACTTCCTCCGTCTCATAATATTAGTCGTTTAAGGTTTGTGTACATTTATTAAGAAAATGATTAATTGTGTTGATTTCGATGGTAAAATTAGTGATATTTACTAAAACACCCTTATTAATTGTAGTTAGTGGCGTAATTAAGTTAGATGAAATTCAATAAATAAGGGTATAATAGTGGAAAATAATAATAAGTGCTGCATTGGTATTGTAAAATTACAATTATTTTGAGAAAAGGAAAAACAGCTAAATAGACAATAATTGTGAGACGGAGGGAGTAGTTATTACGATTGGTGAAAATATCCGCTTCTTTGTATGGGTGTCCACATGTAATTTTATTTTGCCGCTTCTTCGATGATGTCAGCTCTTTTCTGACATCAGTGACTTTGTAACTTTTCAGGGTTTTTCTTTCTTTGCACACCTTGTGCAGGAGGAATAACCGTTGTTTTTTAATATATCTCATTTTGACTTGTTAAAAAAAATGGAGTGAATTACTCTTCTATATATCCTTTAAAAGATTATGATATTACAATCCACTTTCCTCATATTTCAATACATACACAACTTTTCCTTTAAAGATGTTGAATTGTATATTTTAATCCGAATTTATATTTTCCGTTAAGATTTTTTAACCATGCTGAACAATATTTTATTTTACCAAAATGACATTGTTCATCTATTGATTTTCTTGACTATTTGAATCATGCTATAATTCACGGTTGAGAAAAGGTTGGTTTAGGGGTGAGAAAGTTAACGGTCTTTACTTTAGCTCTCGTAAGAAGCTTATAAGTTGGTCTCTATGTTTAACTTAATATCACATTATTAGCGTCGCTCTTTGTTTCCAAATAATTTGGTTCCATCAAAATATCGCTCTATGTTTGGATATTGTTAAATGATCGTTTTTCAACTGTTGATAACCTGGTTCATAAGAAGTGTCTGTAATAGTATGAAAAGATGTATCATGGATGAAACATCTAAACTTATATTTTTTTATTATCAAGTATCTTGTAAGTTATGTCCAAAAAATTTGTCCTGATTATAGGCATTGCTAGTGTTTTTTCATACAACAATTCTATTCATGCTACTTAATTTATAGATTTGGTTTTCAATGGAAATAAAGTAAAGGAGTATGACGTTGATGACTTGTTTGTGGTTTATTTTGAATCTATAAATCTAAAAACATCTTATTTCATCCAATGGTAAAAACATGCATGTGCGTGGTACAAGACATGTTTGGACCATAAACTTGACCTCAAAATGAATAGTATTATTATTTTTTATTTTCAATTCATTCATTATTAATTTTATTTTTTTTGATTGTAACTCAAAAAGACTATTTTTACATTGCAATTTATGATAGTAAAGAAAACATTAATAGTTGATAGAGATAATTTGATAAAAAAAAATTATTCTCTTATAGTTATAACTTACTAGGTATATAACATGTGCGTTGCATGGGTTGGATTCTAACTTGTACTTGAGAAATAAAAGTTGTGATAAGTATAATCACATATATTTTATTGATTTATAATTAACAATATTATTATTTAAATATTAATTTATACTAAAGTAGGAGTATTGTTTAAAACATATGAAAATTTATATTGATTTATATCGTAGATTTGTGTAAATATTTTAAGGATAAATAATAGTTTTTGGTAAATCCTATAATATTTAATAGGTTTAAAGACATACATCAGAGTTTGTCTTAATGCAATCATATAAGGAAATTCATTTATCGTATCGTAATGGTGTAATAATATGTTGCTTTTTTTTTTATTTTGGAATCTCACATTCTATTCTATTAGAGTTAAAGTCATTCATGCTTGATGTCAATATTACTCATAAGAAAGGTTGCAATGAGTTCAAGTTAGGATATGTCTTTTCATCTTTTGACCATGTTCTTCGAAATTACGAAATGTGGTCTAACGGCTTATTTCTTATTTAAAGTCTCCTATATATTTATTGAAAATATTATCATTTTGGTGATAAATTAGCTTATTTTAAACTTTCCTATCAAATCTCCATTTCAGAAATTTTATTCTAACTTTTATTGGTCCAAAATATTTTAGCTAACTGTAAGGTAGAAAACTATTCAAGTAAATTATAAAATATAAAAGTAGATCTTAAAAATTCATAAAACATATAGCTAAGAGAAACCTCACTTACATAAAAAAAAAATTCACCATTAGTAATCACACCTCTCTATTAGGACTGACTTTTCATTAATTTTTTGACAATTTGATTAGTGTAAATTTTTTTACTGTGGACATATGGATTTAATTATAGCATACACATTTTTCTCTGAGGTATCATAGTAACTGCCAAAGCAACTCATTGTTTTTTCCTTTCATTCTGTGCGGCAGGCAGAGTGGGAAAGTTCCATTTTTTCAATAGTGGAGAAAATTATTCAATTAGATATTTATTTAATTCTTTAATTAAAGATAATAGTAAAGTCAAGTTCTTTAATTCTTTAAAAAAAAAAGTAAAGTCAAGTTGTTAATAGTGTGAGAAGATTTTTTAGATATTTTGTAATAGTCAATTCTTTAACAAAAATCACATAAAATTAAATGATTTTCTTTAAAAAAAAAAAGTGAAGATGAACAAAAATGTATACCACAAACTTTTAGCACCGAATTGCAAATCATAGATTTATACACATAATCATCATGTATAGAATAATATCACTAATAAAAACTAAAGACCAAGCCACATTTGAGATAATAAATTTCATGTAGTGACCATGAATTAACTAATTCAAAAAAGGGAAATGCTTTATCTCACGAATACATTTTTCCCGGAAAATTCACGAACACTTTTAACTATAGAAAAAAAAACTGGCCAGCATGCTTTTAACTATAATTTGCTCACTTTTAGCCCTCCAAATTTGATTTATATTAACAATTACAACCAAATTTGTAATTTAGACCATTCATTTACGACAGAGATGCATGGGACATGGAGACACGTTCAGTAGGAAACCCAGGTGATGTGGCGGTGGTAAACAAACACTTACCAATTACCTTTTGATTCTAATATAGCAACTAAGCTTCCAGTACTTCTTTCAAAACAAAAACAAAAGACTGTTAGTGCTTAAAATACATAGTAAAAATAGGTACGTGAAATAGTACTAAAATGTTAGATATGAAATGGAAGAAAACTGCTAAAATAAATTATTAGATATGAAATAGTACATCTTAAGAATACATAAGAGATGCCTTCAAAAAAAAAGCATGTATTTCTCTTTCTAGTGTTATGGATAGAACCTGAAAACAAAATAACAAAATCACAAAATTGCATTAGTCTAAGAAAATAATGTGCTCTCTAGATATGATCTTCTAAACTATATATGTGACATATATCAACTTGTTTTTGAGAGAATATATCAACCAGTTTATGGATTCAAAATGTAAATCCCAACACATAAATAAAAGGAAGGGAAGGAAAAAGGAGAACCACCTCACCTTAGCAAAGGAAAAAAAACATAAATGATCATGGATGTAGAGGTTTAATTTGCAATCATGCATATATAACATGGGATAAGATTTAATTAGAAAAAATAAAACGTCCTCCAATCTTATGAATGGAATTTATTTGGGTAGCACATTAGTCATTTTTAGTGTTATGAAAATGTTAGGAGTGTTTTTTCATTTTATTTTTTTTCAAGACATTTAATGTTGTCGTCTATACTATATTGTATTAGATAGATATAGAATTTGATTAGTTTGCTCCAAAAAAAACGAATTTGATTAGTCTATAGAACCAAACAAAAAAAGAATTTGATTAGTGTAAAAGTCTTTATGTGAACATATGGAGCATATCAAAAGCATCTTTAAATTAGAGGATAGTAGAGTAACTGTATAATCAACCTTTTGGCCTCAATATTAAATTAGTGCGGTGAGATGTTATATTTTTTATATATAATGTGAGAAGTCATCTTTTATATTCAATGTAACTTAAATTTAATTGCACATTATTGAAGCTGTATTATAATTCAACTATTAGATAATTAGATTATTAGATAGAATAAGAGAGTAGAAATCAAACTTCTTTAGAGATGCTATATAGGCAAAATCTAAGCATTAGAATGAAGTAAGTTTTAAATTCAAAGATATATAGATAGATAGATAGCTATATTGCATTTTTAAATAGGAGTATGTGTAGAAATTTACGAATGAAAGATGAAATACTTTGTGATTAAAGTAATTGTTTCTTAATCTTAATTTTATACTGCTATTAAATTAGAAAAATGTTAACAAGTGTCATGAAGGCATTGTTTAAACATCTAAAAATAGCAATTTTTGTATTGAAAATTGTACGGTTATGACTTTTACAAAGATTTGACTTGTATTTTCAAAATATAATTTCTTTTTATAGATTCTTTAAACAATGCTCTTAAAAGACACTTGTTGACAGACCCATTAACTTAAGAGGAGTATGGGTAAAAACTTATGAATGCAGGAGTATAAAACTCGTGTGTTTATGTTTCTAGTAAGAAAAAAAAAACTCGTGTTTATTGTACCGTCAGAAAGATAAAATAAAAAAACGTGTTTAACGCATTCTCTTGATTCATACATAGAAGAATAGTATTTAATATTTTTTTGGTAATAACAACTTTTTGAATCAACAACGACCGACGTATTAATAACTGGTCAATATAGTACGTCTTCCTCTACACAAATCTACAGGTATATAAAACACCAAATACACATGCTAAACACAACACAACACAACAAATTCTCTACTTGTCACTTTCTTATCTTTATCTCTGCTTTTTTCATTTGATCTCTGAACTATGAGCTGGTGGTGGTCTGGTGCTATTGGTGCTGCCAAGGTATACTATCTCAATTTCCCTTTCTTCTTCTTCTTCTTTTTAGTTTCAATTATTGATAATTATTTTCTGTTATTACTTTGCAGAAGAAACCGGATGAAGATGAAGCACCAAAAAGTTTCCAGAACGTAGCTTTAGTCGTCGGCGTAACCGGCATCGTCGGCAACAGTTTGGCCGAAATTCTACCTCTAGCAGACACACCAGGCGGTAGATGGAAGGTCTACGGCGTTGCCCGCCGTCCACGTCCTTCCTGGAACGCAGATCACCCTGTGGAATACATCCAATGCGACATCACCGATCCAAACGACGCCACCACCAAACTCTCCGTCCTCGCCGACGTCACACACGTCTTCTACGTCTGTTGGGCTAGCCGTCCCACTGAAGCTGAAAACTGTGAAATCAACGGCGCTATGCTCAAAAACGTCCTCACTGCAGTCATTCCAAACGCTCCCAATCTCCGCCATGTGTCAATTCAAACTGGCGGTAAGCACTATGTAGGACCCTTTGAATCATTTGGCAAGATCAAGTACCATGAACCACCATACACAGAGGATATGCCGCGTTTGGATTATCATAATTTCTATTATACACTTGAAGATGTTTTGTTTGAAGAAACAGGGAAGAAAGAAGGTGTGAGTTGGTCTGTTCATAGACCACTTCTCATCTTTGGATTTTCACCTTATAGTATGATGAACATCATTGGAACTATTTGTGTTTACGCTGCAATTTGTAAACATGAGGGTGTTCCGTTGAAATTTCCAGGGACTAAGTTAGCCTGGGAGAATTATTACATGGCTTCTGATGCAGATTTGATTGCAGAGCAACATATTTGGGCTGCAGTGGATCCTTATGCTAAGAATGAAGCGTTCAATTGTAGTAATGGTGATGTTTTTAGGTGGAAGCAATTGTGGAAGGTTATCGCGGAACAATTTGGGATTGAGGAGTATGGATTCGACGAGGAAGGTCCTCGTTTGAAGTTGTCGGAGTTGATGAAGGATAAGGGTCCTGTTTGGGATGAGATTGTGAAGGAGAATGGATTGCAGGTTACAAAGCTGGAAGAAGTTGCTGAATGGTGGTTTGCCGATGCTTGTTTTGGAGGGAATGGGTTTACAGATAGCATGAACAAGTCGAAAGAGCACGGGTTTTTGGGATTCAGGAACACTAAGAATTCGCTTATCAATTGGATTGATAGGACTAGAGTTTACAAGATTGTGCCATGAAGGAGTGAATATCAAATTTGATCCAACTTAGTATCGTTCTACTTTCTTCTGTTAGTTTGTGTTCTTTATTTATTATCTAGAATAAGTAACATTCGAGGGAGAATTGTGTTTTAATAAAAAGAGATTGTGCGTCTATACCAGTCTATCATTTATGTTGTGAGTTCTGTTTCTATGCTGTACTATAGTAATGTTGTTGTACTGGGAGATCAATTCTGTGTTTTTATGAATTTTTGCCTCAGTTATCCAGTTCCATTACATTAGAATGGGGTTTGTAGTTTGCAAGATAACAGTCTCAAGAGAAAAGTTCAGATTGACTGTCCATTATGATTATTATTTTTGACAACAAATTATTATGTTCTTAAAAACTTGTAAATTGATTTGGGTTTCTGGGGTACAAAAAATAAGCTGGTTTAGGTCCTCGTGTCTAGTTGCAGTTTTGAGTACATATGCTCATGGTACAGTCTAAAGGATTAAATTGAGTACATATGCTCATGGTATAGTCTAAAGGATTAAATTGATGGTAGTGTTTGCATGAAAAATAATGTTTTGATGATGGTGGTGTGTAACTCAAGATATGAGGTAATCCAAATGGATAACCCAACGGCTAAACCAATTAGAGGCACAATACCAAGACCACATCCTATGAAATTCGAAGTTTACATTCCTACAAGCTACCACCACTTGGTACTTGGTAGTGCTCTGTTTCAAGACAAGTCAACCACTAGTAATGGTCTGAGCTTATGCCCACTTTCAAAAAGTGAAAAAGACATACGTTAAGTGTGTAAAACATGGGAGATGCTTGGGAGGCATTGAGTGTTGATGACGTTATTGTAGGGCAAAGACCCTCACCATTTGGTATAATAAATGATTATGAAAGAATGTTTTGATTAGAGAGAATGTTTTATGAATGATTAAAATAAATTAATTTGGATCACAGGGAATGAATGATTATGAAAGAGATAGACACAATGTTATCAATGTCAATGTTATCAATGTCACCAAAGTGCAACCCGTAAAACATGGGGTGACTCCTAGAACTCGGTTGATATATAGTATATTTTCCAAAGTGCATCCATAATGGAGAGTGGAGACATCCATTTTTGGGTTCTTAAATGGGTTTCACGTGTACACATCATTTATTTAAATTTTTTTAATAGTAGTACCTGATAAGAACTCAATCCCTCAAACCCAGCATCTCACAAAAATTTCTTAAATGACACCAATTAATCAACTATCAATAACTTTATATCATTACATTTCAATTTTTTAATATTAAAAGAGTGAGGGTCCCGCTTAAAGTGAGGTCTTAAGTAAGACCCCGGGTTTTATAAGACTCTGAAAAAGATTCTTCTCAATAGGGATACCTAATAAGTACCGGATCTTAAATAATTAAGACTCTCCCGTTAAAGATGGTCTAATTCTCTCTTTTATTCAAAATCAATCATCCATTAATATGATCGTAAAATTATTAGTGACCTGATGAACGGTTAATGACTTAAAGTTGATTGTAAACATCATAATGGCTATGTTTACCTTTAAGTAATAATTGATAAATGTATGATTTCTATCTCCAATTTGGTTTAAATTTTTCATGTTTCATGTATATTTCATATTGGTTACACCATGACTAGCTTTATTGTGTGAATTGGCTCATAAAACCCAGTGTTACTGTTCTGTTTACTTTTCATTTTTCTCTAAACTTCTTCATTTCAGAGTTTAGATTGATAAACATGTAGTTAAAAAGTTATGACTTTTTTAATCTTCCTCCTAGAGTTAGCTAACTTCTTTTCTTGAATTTTACAACTTTAGTCTTGCACATATATCTAATACTTATCTTATTAAGTAGAATCAAAGACAATAGAAGAGCTACTCCCGTAAGGGACTTGGTGAAATTTCGTGTTTATTGTCAGAGACCTAATTGATACTAAATATGCACAATCATGGACTTAAAATGAAGTAGGTTTTTAACAGATGATTGATTTTGAACAAATGAGAGAGTTAGATGACATTTAGGGGTTTAACATTTAGGGATTTAGGAATTTGAGATTCAATTTGGGGATATTGATTTTTGGCTCATGGACCAAAATAATAATTTTTTACTTTTCACTTTAGTTCCTATGACACCTCATATGTCACATCATTACTTAACAAAATAACTTAACGTTAAAGACTAAAATGATAACGAAAGTGAAAGTGCTGAACTTATTTGTATTTAATACTGAGTCAGAACAATGTGATACGAGTTGCAGAATAAGGACTAAATTGACGGCTCAAAGAAAAATACTCTGCTTATAACGTTGAGACGACATATCTCGTCTAAATTCATCGTCAGTCACTCCTGGTCTAGACAAATCTACGAGATTATCTCCAAGTTTTAAAAAACAAATCCCATAAGTAACGTTCTCTTTGGTCTATTATTTTCCTCCTCGTTGTCCATTTGTATTGATCTCTGAATCTGAAAACCATGAGTTGGTGGTGGTCCGGAGCAATCGGCGCTGCCAAGGTAAAACCATCTCTCTCATTCTCAAATTTTTATTTCCCTTTATTTATTACTAATAAACAATTCTATCTTTATCTGCAGAAGAAATTTGATGAAGACGAAGCACCGCCAACCTTCCAGAGCGTAGGACTAATCATCGGAGTAACCGGCATCGTCGGAAACAGCCTCGCCGAAATTCTACCTCTAGCAGATACACCTGGCGGTAGATGGAAAGTCTACGGCGTTGGCCGCCGTCCACGACCCTCCTGGAACGCCGATCATCCAATCGAATACATCCAATGCGACATCACCGATACAAACGAGACCCATTCCAAACTCTCCGTTCTCACTGACGTCACACACATTTTCTTCGTCTCTTGGACTAACCGTTCCACCGAAGCCGAAAACTGTGAAGTCAACGGCGCAATGTTACGCAACGTTCTCACCGCCGTTATCCCAAACGCACCGAATCTCTGCCACGTGTCACTTCAGACAGGTGCAAAACACTATTTAGAACCGTTTGATCTGATCGGGAAGATTAATAGTCATGAGCCGCCGTTTACTGAAGATTTACCGCGTTTGGATGCGCCAAATTTCTATTACACTCAGGAAGATATTTTGTTTGAAGAAACTCAAAAGAAAGAGGGTTTGAGTTGGTCTGTTCATAGACCTCAAGTTATATTTGGATTTTCACCTTATAGTTTGATGAATCTTGTTGGTACACTTTGTGTTTATGCTGCAATTTGCAAGCACGAAGGTGTTCCGTTGAAATTTCCCGGTACAAAGGGAGCTTGGGAGTCTTATTCTGTGGCTTCTGATGCGGATTTGATCGCAGAGCAACATATTTGGGCTGCAGTGGATCCTTATGCTAAGAACGAAGCGTTTAACTGTAGTAATGGTGATGTTTTCAGGTGGAAACAACTGTGGAAGGTTTTGGCGGAACAGTTTGAGATTGAGGAGTATGGGTTCGATGAGGAAGGTCCTCGTCTGAAGTTGTCTGAGTTGATGAAGGATAAGGGTCCTGTTTGGGATGAGATTGTGAAAGAGAATCAGCTCGAAGCTACGAAGATTGACGAGGTTGGTGAATGGTGGTTTGTGGATCTTATATTTGGAGGGGAAGGGACTGTAGATAGCATGAATAAGGCTAAAGAGCACGGGTTTGTGGGATTCAGAAACACCAAGAATTCGCTCATAAGTTGGATAGATAAAACTAGAGCTTACAAGATTGTTCCATGAATGATGTTTGTGCAAGTAAAACTCGATTTTCTTAAAACTGAAGAGATTGTGCATTATGTTGTGTTTGTTGTACTATTGATGTTGTAATTGGAAGATTAATTTTGTTTCTGTAAATGCATTTGTTTATGTTTGTATAGGCTCAATTTCTGAAAATTTGTGATATAAGCGTGTGTTATACACTTCAACTTGTAAGAAATTGAGAGAATCCAACAAGAATAATCAAACTTCACTCTTTGACATTATGTAAATTGAAGAGAAGAGGACAAAGAGGAATTTCAAGGTTAGATTCTATAGAATGTTATGTTAAGTCTTGATCTTGATATGATAATACAAATAAAGGACTGAACTGATATTTATATAAATAATTATATATTATCCAATATAATGAACCTAATTGGCGTGTTAAAACTTTATAAGAATCCAGTTGCCAAATACATTAATTTGTAGAATGTCCATTATCTACTGCTAGATAAATCCTAGCCCCTCCTCTCAATTTGTTGACAAGCAAAACGGAATAGGCTTCCTCCCCTAATATGTATCTCAGAAAACTATAGCACTACTGTAATATTACATCAATTTGATATCATAAGCTGGAGAAGAGGCTTATATGAACATGTCTAGACCATTGTTTGGTTCATAAATGTAACGTTGTTAGCACTGCAATCAGAAATAGCTCACCACAATTTATCTGTCGTTTAACACTGCAATTTCAGAAAGAGCTTTGCCTTACATGCTAGCGTTAAATTTCAGTAAAGAAGATAGAAATTACCATAAGTTAAACACATTGTTTTTACCTGCCAATGCTGCCATATCTAATGCTTAAAATAAAACTAGCACGTCAACAGTTTTTAACAAAAAATACAATGAATGGAAAATAAGCAACATTTAATACTAACTATAATGAAGCAGTAGCTGAAATGTCATAGTCTGTAATTATGTGATTGGGGCCGCTCTACACAAATCTACAAGTTGAATAATGCAAACAAACATACATATCCTAAAATACAGTGCTCTCATTATCCGTGAGGAGCCTTTATTTGCCTCTCTAGAGTCCTTTTCTCTCAAAAAAAAAGTCCTTTCTATCCTCTTCACATTCATTTGAGCACTCAATCTGAACTATGAGCTGGTGGTGGTCCGGAGCTATCGGCGCTGCCAAGGCAACACAACCATTCTTCTCTTACTCTAATTTTTTATGTTCACTTGTTAATAATTAGTTTCTGTTTGTGCAGAAAAAATTGGATGAAGATGAAGCACCGCAAAGCTTTCAGAACGTGGCGTTGGTAGTTGGCGTGACTGGCATTGTTGGCAACAGTCTGGCCGAAATTCTACCTCTAGCAGACACACCAGGTGGTCGGTGGAAGGTATATGGCGTTGCACGGAGGCCCCGGCCCTCCTGGAACGCGGATCACCCAATCGAATACATTCAGTGTGACATAACCGATTCAAATGACACCCAAACCAAACTCTCTGTTCTCACCGATGTTACCCACATCTTCTACGTCTCTTGGACTAGCCGTCCCACCGAGGAAGATAACTGCAAAGTTAACGGGGTCATGTTACTGAACGTCCTCCGCGCAGTCATCCCAAATGCTCCGAATCTCTGCCACGTGTCTCTTCAAACTGGCGGGAAACACTATTTAGGACCCTTCGCGTTGATTGACAAGATTAATAGCCACGAGCCGCCCTTTACGGAGGATCTATCGCGTTTGGATACACCAAATTTCTATTACACTCAGGAAGATATCTTGTTTGAAGAAACCAAAAAGAAAGAGGGTTTGAGTTGGTCTGTTCATAGACCCCTTGTCATCTTTGGATTCTCACCTTACAGTTTGATGAATGTTGTTGGCACACTTTGCGTTTACGCTGCAATTTGTAAGTATGAACACATTCCTTTGAAATTTCCCGGTACCAAGAGAGCTTGGGAGAGTTATTATATGGCTTCAGATGCAGATTTGATCGCAGAGCAACACATTTGGGCTGCAGTGGATACTTATGCTAAGAATGAAGCGTTCAATTGTAGCAATGGTGATGTTTTTAGATGGAAGCAATTGTGGAAGGTTTTGGCGGAACAATTTGAGATTGAGGAGTATGGATACGAGGACGGTCCTCGTTTGAGGTTGGCTGAGATGATGAAGGATAAGGGTCCAGTTTGGGATGAGATTGTGAAGGAGAACGAGCTTCAACCTACGAAGTTGGAAGAAGTTGCTGAGTGGTGGGTTGCGGATGCTACTTTTGGAATGGAAGACATTGTAGATAGCATGAACAAGGCAAAAGAGCATGGGTTTTTGGGATTCAGAAATAGCAAGAATTCGCTCATAAATTGGATAGACAAGACCAGAGCTTACAAGATTGTTCCGTGAATAATATCCGTGTGTTGTGGCTTTTCTTTTTGCTTTCATTTAAATTCGAGTTGCTTATCGAAAAAGTCTGTGGCTTCTAGATCTACTAATGCTCTCAGTCTTTTTTTATATATAATTATACAGTATCCTCCCTTGCATCAATTTAATGGGACGTTAAAAAAATGAACAAACTGTGACCTTCAACTAAACAATGTTGGAAGATGGTGGTTTCTTCAAGAGTCATCATACTAACTTCAACTAATCGGAATGACAATCACTCAGGACTTCCAATTTCGACAAGTTGGCATAACTGGAGTAACTGTAGCTCAGGAATCCCAGCTCCAATGAAAATGTCTTTCATTCTCAGCTAAATCTACCAATTCAATTTTTCTCATCTTGACCTCCAACTTCAACTTAAAAACTAGGTATAATATTAGATTCAGAACTATTACTCTAAGTGGGTTTCATATCATCCAACATGAGTTTCTTCAAATGATGAGTTTCTTCAAACTATTTTTACTAAATCGTACACCCGTGCTGCCGCACGGGCCATATATAATTAAACATATAGTTTGCTACACGTACCTCGTGCCAAATTAACACAACCTACGTGTGTACACAATGCATTTTAACCTATTATGAACAATTGAGAACATTATTTAATAGACCATAAATTAAGACAATCGAAGAATTG
>Ga0315914_1001915_pt1 | contig 31770 bp, 16 predicted proteins | sample MpolenodulesMG_FD_203920 | JGI IMG/M metagenome (GOLD analysis project Ga0315914, IMG submission 203920) | Medicago polymorpha root nodule microbial communities from Los Angeles, California, United States - elongated nodules | ecosystem: Host-associated > Plants > Roots > Nodule | place: USA...
GCTGATATATTTACTAAGCCTTTAACTGTGGAAAGATTTGATTTTATAAAGAAAAATTTGAACATGCACTTTGTGTCTGATTAAATCTGCTTGCTCCTGAATTGGAATTTAGGTTCTGAAGTCGTTCAGAAGCTATAGTCCATCAGAAGCTCTTTACTGAGGTTCTGAGGAAAATGTGCTTCTGAAGATGACGTCGGCATCTGAACTCTAGAAGTTGGACTTTGTGCTCCTGAACAGCAGAGTTAGTGGAAACATTGGAAGTTACTTTTTGTAACACGTGCCCCACTAACTAAGCAGTTACTCTGAGAATCTTCTGACGTGGCTTAATTGTATTGGTGCATAACGTAAGAGGGCAATGATGAATTAAGCTTTGAATGTACTATCTCGCGCCCCCAACGTCATTAATGCTTTGTTTGTTTGTCCCCTTTGTCTGAATTGCAAACGTTTTACTCAAATCACTTAGACAAAATACACACAACTCACAATCACTACCTACACTTTCAATTTATGTGTATTTGTGTGAATTTACTTTCTCTCTCTCAAACAACAAAGAAACCTAAGAACCCTAAAACCTTAAATCTTCATCAATGGCATCATCAAGTTCCATGCAAGAAACTATTCCATCCAATCAAGAAACCCCAGCATACGAAATCAGGGGGAGAACCATGTCCCTTGAAGAATGGGAACTCAACATGCAGGTTGAAAACCCAGTAGACTTCATCTCTCTAGCTTATCATGGATGCGAGCTAAGAGACATCTATCAAGCACAAGACTTGGAAGACTACTTCGGAATGCTAAATGGGCCAACTTATTTGAGTCTGGTTAGACACTTCTAGGTAAGAGCGCAAGTGTATGATAAAAAAGCTGCATAGTCGGAGTTGGATGAAAAGATACTTCTTGATCCTAGTCTGCAGGGCAAGACTAGAGAAGAAATAGGCCTGGAACCCTTTAGATGCACAAAAATCAGATCAAGCATCATGGGGATTCCTGTTTTTATCTCAGAAGCATCTATCACTTGGGTGATCAGGAGAGCTTCTGAAGGAAAATTTGTGAATGGCTTGGATAACAACAAGACAAGTCCTTGGAACGACATTGTCAATAAAACCATGTTCAATAGTACCAAGAAGGGAAAATACAGTGAGTTGAGCATGAAGATCAAGATGCTGCTGAAGATTCAGAATGAAAATCTCCTACCAAAAGGTGGTGGTGGAGATCAACCCACTCTGGATCATAGAGTGTTCTTACACTTCTTTCTGACCAAGCAGAAAGCAAATGTGCCCAAGTACATCTTCAGGCACATGATCAAGACTCTAAAAGAAAACCAAACCATTAAGAGGATCTGGATTCCTTATGGTAGGCTGATTTCAGAAATTCTTCATCAAGGAGGAATTCTGAATGCACTCAAAGAGGTCAACTACTTTACTGATGCTCAGCTTGGCACAGTAACAGGGAAAATCATTAATGGCAGCACTCTCAAGCACATGAAGTTGATCAAGAAGGAGGATTACAAGGTGCTTAGTACAGACTTGAAGGAATCTACAGTCTTATCCAACCTTATGGATGACTTCCCTCCTATCTGCAAGCAAGACCCTATAGAGGTTCAAGTCATGTATATGGTTGATCATTTTGAGAGGACTGGTCAAACCATCAAGATCAGTGACATCCATGAAACAATGTATGGAGGTGCCCTACCTATTGCTAAGAGCAGGAAGTCTAAGAAGAGAGCAATGACAGAAGTTGAGTATGTTGAAGATGATCTTGAGAAAGCTTCAAAGAAAGCCAAGAAGTCAAAGGTTGATGCTTCTCAAGCTAATACATGTGATACTGAAGTACTCACAATTCAACAAGAAGCACAAGAGCTAGATGCTTCTGAGGTTCTGGACAAGAGAACCAGAAGCAAGAAGCCAGCTGATACTGCTCAGTCATCTAAGAAGAGGAAGATGGCTATTAAGAAGCTGAGGCAAGCAAGCCTGACTGCTGAGGATGAACAAGAAGAAGCTGTCACTTCATTGGTTACAAGGGAAGCCTTGAAGAAGAAAGCACTTGAACTAGCTACTCAAATCTCAGTGCCTGCAAATGTGCAACTGAAGAAGACAACTAGTGAAGATGCTCGAGTTGCTATTGCACTCTCTGAAGACTTGCAACAATTAGTAGTATCTGGTGAGCTATTGAAGGATGCTGAGAAGATAGCTGCTGGATCAGAAGCTGTAACTTCAAAAGCAGCTGCTTCAAGAGGTAATCTTGATGTCTCAAACTCTATTAACATTATAGAAGTTGAATCCGGATCTGAAACCTCCATCTCCTCCCCAGACTCATCTGATATAGATGATGTCCCTCTTAACCTTCTCTACAAAAACATCTCACCATCCACCAAACAACAACAACAAGTCAACGCCAAACCATTTGAGCCAGTGTACCCAGCTGTTCTTAAAAGCATAAGGGAAATGTCTCAAAAGAGAATAGACACTTGCAACAAACTCCCAATTGATCATCCCCTACAACCACCTATGGTTGAACCCCTCAATGTTGCACCTGCTGATGCAGAAGGTTCTGATGAAGCAGCTGGATCAGCCTCTGCAACTATTGCCACATCATCCCAAACCCAAACTCAAACTGAAACATGTGAACCCTCAAACTCCCAACCAAAATCACCCACAAAACAACCTGAACCAAATGTGTTAGATCAACTGGTCAGTCACTATTCTGGTGAACTGCCTGAAGTTGAATCTGAACTTCAGAAAGCCTCTGAAGTAGCTTCTGATGAAGTTGCTTCAAAAAGCCCCCAACAACAACAAGCTGAACCACAAATAGCCTTAACCAAAATCCAAATCATCCCTGATTATATTGAGTCTACTTCATGTACTGAAGAGGTCAGCGAACCAGAAGCTACTAAAATGGAGATTGATATCACAAACTCTTTCTTCACTTCTGCTTTTGATGACATGACAGAGACCAATATCCCAACAACAATTTCAACACAACTTACAAATAACCAACCTTCATCATCTCACTTAGCCATTCAACCCATCACTCCTGCTAAACCAAATAAAATTCCATTCCCACCAACCCTGTATCTGGATTCAACTCTATTAATAGATGTTTGTAATAACATCTTTTAGGAGCTCAATAGGCTAACTCAAACAAAACATGATCTTATTCATGATCAAAGCTATGAGCACTCCTGGAAGAGACTGAAGGAAAGAACTTACAATGTCTTGAATGCTCTTTAAAGAACATCCATGGGTGATCAAGACACTGCTCAGCAGAAGCTCAAAGATTGGCTTAAGGGAGTTACCAGCAATCTTGAAGCAGTAAGAGTCCTGAAGACTTGGGTGAAGCATCCCCTCTGCTTAAGGCAAAGGAATGAAACTGATTTCATTCCAGTTGGAATTCACCCAAGGAAGCTCAATGTGAACTGGTTGACAACGATAAATGTCAAACAAGCATCACCAGGACTAGCTGTGTAACGCCCTATTTATTATTTATTTATTTTTGGTTGAGTTTAGAGTCTTTTATATGACTTATGTGATTTATGTTGATTTATGACGTGTTGTGATGTTTTAATATTTTATTATATGGCTTTATATTATTATTTAGTAGAATATGTTGGAAAATTGGAATAAATAAACTTGAGGGGCTGATTTGGATTTAGTTAGAAAATACGTGGATTTAGTTAGAAAATATGTTGAGGGTGTGAGATATAAAAGCTAAGAACCAGACACAAATTAGGTTTACAAGCTTTTGGAGAAAAAGAGGAGAACCAAGAGAAGAGAGAACCTGTAGAGTCTTGCAATCACCAATCTAAGGTAAGGGTGGGACTAATAGTCTCTAATCTTAAGTGGTATAATTCTGAAACTGAGTTTATCATGTAGTTATTGTAGTTGTTCATGTAAAATTGAGAATTAGGGTTTAAAACCGGATTTGATGATAGAACACGTAGAATTGGTTGTTAATAGTGTAGAAAGTTCGTAGAATTCATAGATAAATGATGTTCAGACTGTAGAATGATCATAGGTTGAGTTTCCTATTAGTTTTGGAATTGGGGTTGATGAAAATTGGGTTTTTGGGGTTAAAAATCGAACTTCCCGACAGAAAACATGTTACGTTCGCCACCGCGAGTAGTCTGCTCGCCACGGTGAGCTAGGTGTAACAGAGAGCAGTGTTTTCTCGCTACCCACTCGCCACAGCGAGTAACTGTGTAACAGAGAGCAGTGTTTGCTCGCCACAGCGAGTAAGGTCGCCCGCCACGGCGAGTAACCTAGTAGTGTTGTACCTTTTTCATGTTCTTGTGTTGTATTCGTACATTTCTGTTTTGAATTAGCCTTTGGTGCATACCTGAAAGGTTTAGGTGATATTATCAGTTACTCAGATGGTTTGTTTGTCAAGAATAACATGATTTATGAATTGATATATGAATGTATACAGTGATGGTCTATTATATGAATGTATACATTGATGGTCTATTATATGAATAACTTGTTGATGAAATATTACATGAATGTATGTATATATATCGATGAATTACTATATGAATGCATATGTTGAATTAACATGATGATTATATGATGTTGCAATTAAACGATGAATATCTATGAGATTATAATGTTGTTGGTCGTCATTGTTGTTGATGTTGTCAAGTCGTTGATGTCGTACGTTGTTGTTGATTAAGTTGTTGAGTCCATGCATACTCATATAAAGTTGGCGGCTCATGCCCTGTTGAATGTTAATCATTCATATCGTGTTGATTTTAGGAGCTATGCTCCAGTGTTGATTTTAGGAGCTATGCTCAAGTGTTGATTTTAGGAGTTGATACTCCAGCGTTGATTTTAGGAGTTATGCTCCAGCGTTGCTTTGAGAGCTTATGCTCTAACATGTTGATTGGTACCACATGCATACTACATAGTCAAGTTGTTGTTGTGTCGTTGCATTGTCGTTAATGTTGAGTTGTCGTCGTCGTTGTTGAATAGTTGTTGTTGATTTAAGTGCTAAGTGGAAATAAATGAAGCATATGTGAAACATTATTGATAATAAGTATATGTGAACTATTATTGTTGTTAATTATTATTGTTTAGGTTGTTAAATTCCGTTGATGAATTATATGCTTATTATTATTGAATGTGAAATCTCACCCCTTCTGTTTGAATGTTGCCTCTACGTGGGTAACGTGTAGATATCCAGGATTAGCTGCTGTTGTGAGTTGACTCTCTCGTGCGTCGTCTTAGGGTCGCTCTGATATGTAACGAGATGGGGATAATTGCTATGTTTTCCACTGTTGCGTATTATTTTTGAAACCATGTTGTTGAACCATGTTGTCTTGAATTAAGATTTTTATTAATGTTGTTTATGTTAAGGCCGTAGTGCCAAAGTTGTTGAATATTGAACTATGAATCTATTTTCCGCTACGATGTCATTGAAATTTTGAGAAGGTTGTTTTAATAAATAGTAACTTTGCTCTATTTATACAATTTAGTAGTGTGATATCCCGTTTTACGTTGGATACTCTGATTCATTTGTATTATTTACATTGTTGGAAAAACGAGGTGTTACATGTTAACCCCTGACAAAATGTTGTACGAATTTCTTTTAAAAAAACGTTTTTAGATTGTTTAAAAAATCAAAATATAAAAATTTAATAATTAAAATAATTTTAAAAAACGTTTTAAAATTATTTTTTAATTAGATAGATATTTCTTTTAGGGAATGATTATTAGATAGACAGTAGGCATTTTTATGGCCCAAAATTAATACAATACATTGATAAGAAACATATACATTCTCAACAATGAGATAATCTAGCCGTTCTCTTACACAACCATGACCTAGTTGCTAGCTTTATGACAAAATGAAACTGAATTTACATTGTATACATGCAGTATAGTTGAACTTCCAAGTAAACACCGCCTCATTTTTTTTTTAACAAAGGAAAGATGGCGAGAGCGAGATGATTTGCTTGGTTGGGTTCGTCGACAAGTGGCAACGACGGGATTTACTATATCTATAGATAAATCTAGTTTAAAAAAATCCAACATCGACGTTGCAATGTGAAAGGAGTGTTGGGATTTCAAGAGGGGTTTTTCAAAATTTTATTGATCCTCTTGGTGGAACAAATCCCATTGAAATTGTTTTTGATTAAATCATTAATAACAAATCAACACATGCTTAAAAAATTTAAGGATTATGTGTAGCATAAATGTTTCTGATTATGAGCAAAGCACTGTAGCGATGCCTCTACTCAGTCCACACGAACAGAACTTCTTCAATTACCGATGCTAGCCAATTCCAACAGAGATTCAGAGAGACTAAGATTTAGAGAAACAACATAATCAAGGAATTGGAGAATGTTCTTTCAACAACTCAATATGAAGATAATATCTCAAGCACTGTTAATTTGGAGAAGAGTGTGGAGATAAATCAGATCTCTCTTCAAAGTCACCTCAAGTAAAGCTTTTGAGTAACTAGTATAAAAGATTATTTGACTTTCTTCGTCTCATATACGATTGTCTTTATGAGGGGGAGACATAAACATGTTCTGCACTCTTTTTCTCTTAACCAAGGTTTTATCCAATTGGGTTTTCCTGATAAGGTTTTTAACGAGGCAAATTATCACACAAAAAGATGTTGTACACTTTTTCCTTCATTGGAATTTTTCCCATTCAGTTTTTCTCTAGTAAGGTCTTAATGAGGCATATTCTTGATGGACATCTAAGGGGGAGTGTTATGAATATTATAAGTGGATGTCGATATAGCAATTGGTTATTGGGTCATACTATTAGATTGTTGGGCCATATTGTGCTTTCTCCCCAAATCATTAGTGCTTGTTCCTCATGTCATTAAATTTCTCTGTAAATAAAGCTCATATGTAACTTAAATTTCTCTCTCTTCTCTATCTTCCTCTCCTTCTCTTTAATTGTTCTCATTTCCTTAGTTTTATAACAAAATTATTAAAATTGATTTTAAATATGGATGTACAAAGCATTGTGGAGGTCAGTAGGGGCCAAAAGTTTTTTGTACAAAAATAAATAATAATATAATCCAACACTAGCAAAAGGGGTGAATCGTTTGTAAATCATTTCACTTTATTTTCATTCTTTATTTCATCTATACTTGCTTAACATCATAATCCTTCATGTGCTTAAAATTTAAAATCAACTATTAGAGTTATTTGATCTTTATCAACCATATACTAATTTAAATTACACATTTACAATTTCTTAAGCCAAAGCCTAGGAGTGCGGCGACAGTAATAAATTAGGTAGGAGATCATTTTTTAATTTATATTTCAAATCAGTGTTTTAAATCATCGATTGCATGTTTATTCCATTGGTTTATGATCTTGATATTGTTGTCGAGTTATAGAGTATTAAAACAAAGAAATATTCCAGGAAAAGGAAAATCAACCTTTGGGGTTTGAGATCTCGTTCAATGACACAATTACACGATGGGGAAAATGTTGAGAATGGAGAATACCAAGCCTTGTTGTCCAAGAGGTGTCATCTCACTAATGGTGAAAATGTTATGATTTTTTTATATTGTTAAATTTCTTTATCGGGAGAAAAGTTGTCTCTGGGAAGAGCATGTACAATGTATGCGACGTTGGGAAGACATAATATCCTTTTTTTTTAATTGTCATCTTTAGTTTTTTTTTTTTGTTTTTTTTTCTTTCTAATTTCTTCATGTTTAGTTATTGTGTTTTTGCTTTTATTCTTTAGTTTTAACCTTTAATTATAAGTGTAAGTTTGGTTGCTAAGCTATTCCTAATCCTTTCTTAAAACTTTTTCTACACATTTTTTTTCTTTATGAAAATAATGGGTTAAGCTTTGACAGTTTTATGAGAATTAGATCAGTCACTAGATGTTTATTTTGAAGCCTTTTTTGGGATCATTTGAAGAGTTGTTGAGATAATTTTGTTTTGTTGGAAAGTTGGTGCCATCAAAGGACGCTACAATATACTTTATGATTATGAGTTTACTTGGACTTTTTTGTGTAGAATTGAAGAGCATAAATGTCCACATTCGGCATATTGGCAAATTTTCTAGTACATGCAACGATATAATGCAGAAGTAACCTTTAAACTATGTTTTAATGTTATACTCCCTCTGTCCCAAATTATATGTCATTGTAGCTAAATATGTTTGTCCCAAATTATGTCATTTTACAATATCAAAGAAACATTAATACTTATTTTTCTATGCCTTTATTATTTATTACTCTATCTTTTTCCAACTCTTTAATTTATCTTTCTCATACCATTAACAAAGAATATTTTTGTAAAGTGACTCATTTTTTCTTTTCTCCATACAACATTAATTAATTTTTGTGAAATTTCCACAGTGACTTATAATTTGGGAAGGAGGGAGTATTCAATTATGTTTTGGGTGTACTATTGCAATGTTTTACATGTGCAATTGTTTCTAGTTATTTGTTTTGCTCTACAAGGAATGCTCTTATTGATTTAGTATTAATCTTTATTATTATGTCAACATTATATTATCATGATGAGCACACGATTCTTTATACCAGTTTAATATTCTCAAATGTTTTAAACATCCAAGGACTGCCAAACATTCTTGTTGGTTAAGATCTATAGTTATATTTAACTATTACAACTCTGCTTTTATATTTGAGTCGTGTGTATATTTATAGTCATCTTGTAGATAGAAATGGACGCAAAATCCACAAAGGTATTGGATGGTGCTGCAACCAGGCAACCCAAAATGTTGCACATCTGGCTGGATTTTTGGCACCAATTAGTGTTCCTGCTAACACTAGAAGAACACCGAGATCCCCTTGGATACCTTTCCGCGTACTTTTAGCTGCCATCAGAAACATGGTTCCTCACAATATCATGTTTCAAATCATTCGCCATTACGAACAATTTCTGGCATGTAAAGTAGGTCCAAGTAATGCATATCTCTTTAATGAAAAAATATCTCTAATGTATCATATCGTACTTGTGGAGTCAAAGAAGATTTCATGTGATGATTTCGTTCGGCAGCTGAGGTTGATTGTTGGAGATGATATAATGACATCTGCAATAAATAAGGTTAAATTCAAGGTACCGAATTTATTTATCCTAAATTTTTTTATTTGGTTTTGAAGTATGATATGTTTTCATGTGTTGTTGTTTATAACTTTCATCAAAATCACTCTAAGTTGCAGTTACATATCATATGCTTAACTTTTGCATTGTGGAAGCATATGAACTATCTCTTGCAATTTGATTATTCTTCCTAATGTTTATGTGGCTTGTTGTAGGGACCATCCTACGCGATCAAAAAACTCAAACATCAAGAGGAAGTGAAGCTTGTGAATGAGGAGGCTGAGATTTCTCAGTCGGAGTTAACTATTGACAACATGAAGTCGTGATATCGTTTTCTCCTTGGAAAAATATCGTTTTCTTTAATTTTATTTTATCGCTCTAATTTACAATATCGATATGGAACTGAAGTGCATGTTTGCTATAATTGTTTTTGGTCTTGACGTTAGCTCTCATAATATAATCTTTAAAGTTTAATTTGAGAATTAGCTTAAATAGTTGTTGATTTTTCTAGCCACGTCCCTTAAAAGTTTGGTTACACCACGTAATGACTAAAATATTTTTAAATTGAAATTAAATTCTCAATTGTCATCCTATTATTTGTGTACATAAAGCTCATTTGTAACTTGTATTGAATATCTGGAAGATCAAGAGTTTAAGACCATAGTTTATTGATTCTCGTTATAAAACAATTCATATTATTGCTAAAGAATTAAAAAAAAGACCTGGAAGGGATTTAAAAATAAATCAGCGCAAGTACCTGGAAGCTTTTTTAGCATAAGCAGGATGCCATCCTTGTAACTTCACGACTACATCTGCATTCGTATATGCAGTTATGAGATCTTTGACGTTTCTGTGTGTCGCAGAATCTTCATCTTTATTTCATACTGTCAAAATCATTTTTTACTAGAAACCACAAACTGATGCAATCATAACTAATATAACTAAGCGCTTAAGATACAAGCGTTTATGTATATGCTATTTCTATAACAGAAGATAAAATAAAGTCAACCTATTTTCATGTAAGTTATAAGTCATTTTCGTAAGCTATGAGTTCAAATAAGTCGATCCAAATAAGTTTTCCTCCCCTTGTATGGATATTTAAAATCTTCCAACGTTCTTCCTCCAAATTATGGAACAAGATGTTTATAAAAGTTGATAAGGACAGGTTATTGGTAGATACATGTAAGTTCTTACTTCTCACCCCCCTTCAACGCTCTTCGCCTCCTGAATCCACCATCCAACACACAATCTTTGTAATGGTGAAAGTTTCTTCAAGACTTAAGTCAAGTGACTCATCTCTTGTTTTAAAGGTTCAAAACAAGGTTGGAGCATTGGACTGAAACTGAAGACATATCTTGTAAAAACAGCCAAATAACATCAACTAAAATCACCTGATGCTTCAGTTTGTAACAACCAGACAGTAAATCCTGCATAAAGATGTCGCCATTTATCAGATCTTCCAGCAGCACCACGTTTATCACCTAAGGTTGCAACCACTGCCCTTACATGACTAGCAGAGCACCCAAAAGTCAAAAGTAGAAATTTTTTGTTAGAACCTAGCAACAAAAGTATCCAGAAAATGAAATGAAGAAATTGACTTACCTACGTATGATTTCAAGTACAGTGCCTTCACTTTCAGCTACTGAGTCAGAACCTTCAACAAGCAGCCCTGGAATTCGATTACATTTGTTAATGCACTGCAATGTATAGGATTTAAGTGACTAAGGTACTGAAGTTTGCGCAATTGTAGCAGCCATGCCCTCTTATACTAAAATAAGATGCATTACCATACTTGCTAATATATATCAAAATATTGGCATAGCCCACCAAAACCCTCCAAAAGCCAACTTGCAAACAGGCCCTTAAGGACACAACCCACTTTTACCACTTTTGGGTTTCCATATGCTAAAATAGGCAGAATTTGCACATTGCTTTAATTGTTTCTAGACTTGAAGCCTTGGTAGTACCTAAAATTAGAGTCAAACTGATACACGTACTATCTTGTAAGAGACATTACTAGAAGCACTCACCCGATTCATCCCATATTCTATTGTAATAATAAATATGCTAATGTTGATGAGAGTATGTAGTATACATAAATTCAATGTCTCTATCTATCACGTCTTTGCTGAACCTTGCTGCCCTATGGTGGAAGGAATAGCCCAAGACATCTGGAAGAAAAAGCAAGGTATAGCAATGACACTTACATGAATCTATGGTTTGGTTGGAATAAGTTTCAAGTAACTCTTTTGTACCTAGTGGCGTGTACCTGAGAAGAGAAGAACATTAAACACTAGAATGTTAATTCAAGCCATTGATCAGAGTTGCACATCAATCATAGACATCTAACACAAAAATGCACCACTTCACATAATTATTTCTCGTATATTGAATTTTTTTTTTGAACAAGCCAAAGTGAGATATTGTTTTCAGTGGCAAAACGTACCCCAGGCCAGTGGCAAGCTCTTCAGCCACTTTCTGGTTGATTTCTGTGGAATCACCAACAAGATAGATTGATGTTTCTTTCAAAAGCTGTGATGATCCAGCAGCAAGTGATTCCCATGATTCCATGATGTCAGCCATTTCAACTCAGGATCATTTTTTATTCTAGAGTTGATTTTTACACTCAAATTTATCGTTCAACTGACTTTTACATGCATATATTTAAATATAAATCAATTTGCCTTCATTTCACATTTAGCCAAAATCTATCTTACATAATCAATTCAATCAAATTAAATTTTTGTCACCGCATAACCAGATACATGGTTAGTGTACCTAAAGAAACCAGAAATATCAAAAACAATGGAACACATGTTTGGTTACAAAGTTCAGCCAAGTGTACCTACGTCTGAGACTACAGAGCAGCTGTAGTTTCATATTATTGATATTGAATGTTACACGTGTTATATAAATACTACGGTCCAGATTACAACAATAGCTCTGAACCGTACTGTGTGGGTTGTTGCACTTGCCTCCACAACAAACAGATGGGCCAAACGCAAGGGCAGGGGCGAAGCTTATTACAATGTGTAGAAGGAAAGAGGATAAATAAGTGCCTCATCTGTTGTAGTGGAAACAGGAGCAGTGAATGAGCATTTGCAGGGAGAAAGAGAAAATAATGAATAATGAGAGAATGAAAGCAGTTAGATGAAATTTGGTTTTAAAATTTAGAAGAAGTTTAATGTTTGACAATTTAGATGCTTTTTAGTATTATCACTTGAGTGTTTACCATATATCCTCCGTAGAGAAGACATACTACCGAGCAGTCACATATTGATGACAAAATACCTTAGCGGTTGGTGATTTGGGAAGCCTCAATGAACACATACTATCTTTTTATTTTTTGAAGAAGTCAAATTAATTAGCCCATGGAAATTAGCACCGGTGGAACTGCAATATGGTCCATCCTTTCTAACTTTTGTGAATGTACTTCACTAATATAATTTAGTTAATAGTTTTTATGATAGATATTAATATGATACAATTTAGAGGGACACTCAAGAAAGCAGACAAAAGACAATGTTATTATAGGTGGGAAATGATGTAGTAGGCAAAATACCTTGTTGTCATGGTGACTTTCGAGAGGGGCAATTGTGATGGTAGCCATAACAGCAAGATATAGAGAACATGGATGAGGTGGAGGACAATCCATCAGAGAAAGACTTATTGTATAGGTGTACTGACCAAAACTGAAGTGAAGGTTGGCAGCTAAATTGTGAATGGCACCATAAATTGGTTGGAAGCTAAACATCAGGAAAGTAAAAGGTCATATTTTGTTGTTTCTTTTGATTTGAGAAAAGAGTCGTATCAAAAGATTTTGTTGCCTGATTGTGGAGAGGCAGATGTGAATCTGAGTAACTTAGGTGTGTTGAGAGATTGGTTGTGCATGATTTATGGTCATGATGTTTGGGTTATGAAGGAATACGGAAATAAAGAGTCTTGGACTAAATTGTTCACCGTTTCTTACATGCAAGGTCCTGGTAAGTCTTATACCTTGATCAAGGCAATATATATGTTTGAGGATGAGCAGGTGTTGCTTGAATATATAGAGCCTGGGGATTCATATAAGAAGTTGACTGTCTATGATCCAAGGAATGGTACTTTTAAGTTTACTAATTTTCAAAACAAGAGTGTTCATGCCCTAGAAGTATGTGTTGAGAGCTTGATATCACCTTGGTCTTACTGCTAGGATTTAGATGTGGTGCTAGATCAACTGAGAATAAGATTCAGCTGCAATCTATATATTAATTTCTATTTACTTGTTATGATTATTGGTTAGTATGCTTGCTTAATGGATCATTGTTAGTTAATGGTCAATTGAAACTTGAGGAATTGTAGTTATTTTCATTTATTTGTTAGAGGTTTTTGCCCTTTCATTTTTATTTTATTTGTTTGTCCAATGATTTGTATTTTGATTTTCTAAGTTCAGAATTATGATTTAAAAATTAGGCGAAGATATTAGTGTCTTTGTTGAAATGTCTAAACGGCACAAAGGTTAGGATTACTTAGTGTTATATCAGTAAGGTCACAATGAGTATACAAAAAAAGTACTATGTAATGGGAGTGTCTGCGCATAAGATTCAGCTGCAATCTATATGTTAATTCTATTTATGTTATTTATTTTGTACTTGTTTTAATTATTGGTTACTTAATGGATGGTCAATTGAACCGGAAACTTGAGAAATTGCAATTATTTTCGTTTACTTTTTTGTTAGAGGTTTTTTCCCTTTCGTTGTTTTTGTAGGTTTGTCAGATGATATGTGTTCTGATTTTCTAAGTTCAGAATTACGATTTAGAAATTACGCGGATTTATGTTCTGAATTAGGATTTAGAAATTATGCAAATACATTAGTATCTTTGTTCAAATGTCTAAACCGCCCAAATTTCATAATCTGTAATTCAAACAATTCATATTGAAGTGAAACAAATAAAATCTAGTTATGCATGCAGGGTTCTTTATAAAGGTTAGGATTACTTGGTGAGATATCAGTAAGGTCACAATGAGTATATAAAAAGTGTCAAAAGAATCACATTCCTCCTATATTGTGTTGGACGCTGCATGTTTCCATATTAACTGAATCTGTTACTCTCTGCATAATCATCAATTGCAGAGGAAGCAATGTACCATTAGGTTGAATTCTGCAAGTGAGAACTTCACTTTTGAATAGCACCTATATTAATTGGTTAATTTCAATGGTTAACTGCAGCTGAAGGTGACTGATGAAGCAAAGTTACTCTCACCTATACTGGTTAGATTCAATGGTTAACCGGAAAAAATGTGTTAGACTATGCACCGAGTCATTGGAAATGTAACGATAAGTTACAAAGACATCTAGTTATATCTCATCAGTTAAATATTTTTGCAAGTAATTTAAAAAAATGATATTAAAACAAGACACTATAGTTAAATATAATTAAACATCTGCATAGAAGGTTTTAAGAATATCAATGTGTGATTATCAAACTCATAAAATAGCCTGCTACCAAGCATATTATAACTTCTTGTATCTGAGTTTCACAAAACATTTCAATTTCTATACAAGGAGTAATCTGTTTGCTACTTTTTTTCTTTTCAAGACAAGGATCGAAATAACATATTTAAAGGGATATTGAACCAAACTAGTGGAGAACTAAGTACATGTAATGTAATTGTTTTTTTAAAACTAATTTACTATATTTTTAATCACAACAAGCACTTATTTGAACGAGTTAACCATATGTTTCCTCACGGTTTAACCCTTTTCCTTCGTTTCACCGATATCCTTTATTTTACAAAGGCAAACTCAACGTGGAAAATGGCATCTTCAAGGCGTAAGGAACATCAGTCCTGAGGCTCCATGATATTTCGTGCGCATGTGTAGTCATTCTTCATCTCATTGGTTTGCAAATTACCACGTAAGTTCTGATTACTTTCAGACAACGACAAAACTGCTACTAGAACCATGACATAAAATCATTTAGACTAACACAATCAAGCTTTAAGTTTGACAAAACAGAAAACAAGAAATTAAAGATGACATGCTATATAAAAAGTGTGACGAAATAGAAGATAAAAAGGATGAGATTAACTGTTTTGGGGCACTCAAACATCCTTGTGCTACATTTTTGGCATAAACAGGATCCCAACCCGGTAACTTGACAACCACATTTGCATTTGTGTATGCAGTTATGCGATCTTTGACGTTTATGTGAGTCTCCTCCCTTGCCGAATCTTCATCTGTATTTCATGCAATCAAAATCAATTTTTACCGGAAATAACAGGCTGAAGCAATCATGTTAGCGAATATGTATAGGTAAATATGGTAATTGGGAGAAAAAGTGTAGGGACAGAATCAAAAGAAAATGAAGGGGAAGGGAGGGCAGAGTATCAAAGGGAAACTATGCCTTATTTGGATAAACAACATAATTAAGCGCTTATCGCATAACCACTTATCATATAAGTATTTATGAATAACTTGTTTTCACAGAGTTATAAGTTATTTTCATAAGCTATAAAACAAAATATTAAGTAAAGTCAACTTGTTTTCACATTAAGTTATAAGTTATTTTCATAAGCTATCCAGGAGAGCTTATGGAAATGACCTGAAAACTATTTACGGACACGTCATAAGTTGTTTCCATAAGCTCTTTCAAACCGTCTAACAAGCGTTTATGTCGGTAAATAAGCTCAAATAAGTCAATCCAAACAGAACCTTCATAAATTTCCTTTGCTTTGTTTGTATGTTTAAAATCATCCAAAGTTCTTCCTCCAAATTGGTGGAACGAGATATTTATAAATCTTATTAAGTACAGGTTATTATTGGCAGATACATATAAGTTCTCACTTGTCATTTCCCTCCCTCCATTTTGAAAAACTTCCAAGCAAAGGTTGATTCAATCGTCGATTTCACACTCCAAACCCCTTATCCAACACACAACCTTTGTAATGCTAACAGTTTTTTCAAGACTTAAGTCAGGGCTCAAGTGACTCATCTCTTGTTTTGAAGGTTCAAAATAAAGGTTGAAATGTAAGATAAACCCCTGGAACAAGGTTCCCAGGGCTGCAAGTCTAGGATTCAAATCCCTGACATTGTTCTCAAAGTTCACAACCCACTTTTACTGCAACCATCCACTTTTGGATTTCCAGGATGGGGTCTGAAATGAATCAAGTAAAATGATGGTTGGAAGAACATGAATTGCATCAAGGAAAGAGGTGGAGAAAACCAGATTGGCCTATGGTGGAAGGAGTGGGCCAAGTCCCAAGACATCTGAAAGAAAATAAAAGCAAAGTATATCATATCATGGTCACAACATGATGCTTAAGAAATAGTTGCAATACTCCATTGCCACAACAATTGAAGATAGACCCAATGCATCACATTGCCCCATCTTGCTGCAAAATATACATAAAAGAACTTGTATAATCTTAGAACTGATCTCATCCCAAGACTGCCCCAAACTACATAAGAGCAACTAAACATTATTTTCAACAAAAACATGAAATCTAAATGCTAATAACCTGATTGTATTTACACTATTCAAGCCATGCTTGTAAATTATATACCATTCATTGAAAACCATGTCAGAGTACTTACCATCCTTGTACCTTGAAGTTCAAAAACAAGTGAGCATTTGAAACCACTTAGTTACGTGGTTTCTAAATGCATTAGAATGTAATTTTCAATACATTGTACAACAAGATTGAAGAGTTGAATCTATCACAGACCTTTATTCAACACCATTCAAAAATAAAAAGTGGTCCCTTTATTCAACATTTTGATACAAATTGGCTTCTTATAACAAAATGGCTTCCTATTACAGATTTTTGAGCAGGTCATAAATAACATACTATAAGAGTTTTCAGCATAACATTAACAGACTCCAATAAGAGATACCTCCATTGTTCTTTAGGAGAAATGACAGACTATGTTCACAATTCGGGTATTATTGACGATAGTAGCCCACTCTATGAAATAAAAACATTAAAAGTGAATGGCCAAATTAATCGCCATATCTGAATTACAAACATCGGGAATCGCTATCATCTATATGGATAGGATCTTGTCGGGCAAGATTGTAAAATCTTTCCACGGTTTGGTTGGAATAAGTTTCAAGTACCTAAGAAAAAAAGAACATCAAACACTAGAATTTAAGCCATGGTTGAGAGTTTCACATAAATTGTAGGCATCTAACAAAAAAATGCAGCCCTTAACATAGTTACCAACATTATAAATATTAATAATTAGAATCCAAACAAGTTTAAACGTACCCGAGACCAACAAGATAAATTGATGTTTCTTTCAAAAGCTGTGATGAGCTAGTGATTCCTATGATTCCATGATGTCAGGCCATTTCAACTGAGGATCATGTTCCTTGAAATTCACAACAAGTTGATCATAATCTAAATACCTGCCAAAATCAGAACTATTCAACCAAAAAGGTGAAAAGACCAAAATCAGGTTTAAAATCCATTTTGAATATACTTTAAAACTGCACCAACAATATTGTTTCAGAGGGTTTAATCCTATTAAAAAGAGGATTATTGTCTATCAAATGTGATTTAGGAATTGTAGCTTTTAATTCTAAAGTTGATTTTTGCACTCAAATTTATTGTTCAACTGACTTCTACATGCATCTATCTAAACATAAATTACTTTATATTCAATTCACATATAAGCAAAATTAATCTCTAGTAGAATTGATCTTGTTTCCGGAATCAATTCTACATGAAGCTAGAAAATGCAGCTTCTAATTCTAAAATTGATTTTTACTCTCAAATTTCTTGTCGAACCCACTTTTAATTTCTTGTCCAACCCACTTTTAATCTCCAAACATAAATCGATTAAAATTTACTGAATCAACTAATTCAAAATCAATTCTATGATGCATGGGAGCACTTTAAGTTACTACTCAAAATGTGCCTAGGCCATGCAATTGATTAACTTAATCATACGCAAATTTTCACACAAGGTTAAAGGGACAAACACAAATGCTTTTGGATGCCTCAGCTGGGGGTACTATGAAGAACAAATCAGAAGTTAAAGTTTGTTGAAAACATGGCGCATAATGAGTATAGAAACCAGGAAGAGAAGAGTGCCAAAAAGCAAGGAATTTTGGAGCTCGACACTCACAGTGCTTTGATGGCAAGCAAAAATCTGATGATTAACCAATTCAAAGAGATGTATAAACAATTGATGGCAGCTTAGTCAAAATCACCAGCAGCGGAGGTAGCAAAGTCTGAAGCAGGAATTACACCCTATAAGCAAGGAGAAAGGTTAGCTGAAGGCCAATTATATGGGAAGCATGAGAGGTATCTCGTTCTCTAACACTTATAACATCAAAACAAGGAACCGCACAAATCGCAAGTGGAGCAACAATTTCGCTTTGAATCCGACTCAAGTAGCACCACAAAATGTTTCAATTGCCCAGCAAAGGAAGCCATCTCCACTTGAAGAGTTGATAGGTCAGTTCATGGAGGTTGACGCATATTAGTTTGCAAGAGTTCAAGGTGATTTAGGAGATGGCTCAAAAGAACAATGAAGCATCAATCAAAAATCTTAAGACTCAGATAGGTCACCTTTCCCATCAAGTGGCTGCGGCACTAAAAGAAGGTTTAGTGGAATATACATGTGATAATCCTAAGAACGAAAAATTCATTACGATTAAGGTTGAAGGCAAGCCTTCTGAAGTGAATGTGGAAATTGAAGAAGAGAATTAAGAGTTGAGTATGTTCAGCAAGATGATATAGAAATTGTCTCTCAGCGAGCACAAGTCATGATTGAAGACAACAAGAGCACACGCCATGAAAAGGTGTTAGTTGTTAGAGGAAGAAACCCATGAAGGATAATGCACAAGTATATGTAGAGGAAAGACAACTTTGGACTACTACCATACTTTCTTGAGAGTACTGTCAGATTTGAGGGACAAGGATGATTGGCAAAAGGATTCAACACCATAATTGCATGCATTTTCTTAGCGAGCATATGAATGGCCATTTGGAGTCGCATCATAAGGAGAAACTATGCTTCAATAAGCAGCATCAAGTAGCAATTCAAAGGAGTCTTCAACAAAATTTACCAAATCCAAGACATCAATACCCCTTGTTGCATTGGGACTCACTTTTATGGGATAGGTTGTCTGTGATTCATGTTCAGGTATAAATTTTATGTCGGTCTTAACCTAAATAAGTTCCAAGACCTGGTACCAAGGTACACATCATTGCTAGTTGGCCTTGCAGATGGAGCATCGATCAAGTCATTTGGAAAGGTTGGAAATGTAATCAATCGAAGACCTGTCTTCCTACTGATTTCATTATCCTGAAGATGGAGGACGAGAAGGGAGATAAACTGTTCTTGGGTAGGCCATTCCTGTAAATTACCGAGGTAGTGATGGTCTTTGGAAGTGAGACAACTATTCTGAGATGCAAAAATAAATACTCACCCTAAACCATTTGTGCAGAGGCTCGTGAAGCAGTCGTGGAAGAAGATTCATATAAGTTCGAGGTATTGAAGGCATCGAAAGATAAGAACAAGAAAGCAAAGGTCCAGTAAGAGGAGGCACCAACCAGAGAACATTTGACGAAAAGAAATCATATATGTTTTTTTAGTCCATTTGTAAAGTCACTTTAGAGAATATGTAGTTAGTTTTTTTTTTTTTGTGTATTCTAGTCGAGTTTTGTAAAGAAATTGTTCATAATTCATAAAAGGGAAATGAAGGGAAAAGGCCTTGAAACGACGAAAATCCACCCGAACCAGTAAACTTTATAACCGTGCTATGCTTTTTCCAAGATATGCAACTCATTGTCTCTAATAGCCAAAAAAACTCCTTATGTAAAGGGAAAATAATACTCCTTATTGAAAGGGAAAACCAATACTCCTTATTAAAAGGGAAAAACAAAGCTCTTTCTTCGTGACTGATTTATCAAACAGGTTAAGGATATTTTTAATTTCTGAACGACGAGTAGTGCTTCTACATGAACAAGCACCGATAAACAAACAAAGGAGTAATCTGGTTTAACACACCATATGGTAGCAATTGAGCTGGCTCATTTGAAGAACTGGCACAATCTTTGGTTGCAAACTGACTTTATGTTAGTTTTCTTAGCCTTTAAGTCTCTTAAGATAGTTCCTTGGAGTTTAAGGAATAGATGGGATAATCTTTTGTATATGTTGCCTAGTTTCAGCTTTCATGTTTCTAACATTTACAGGGAAGGTAGTCATTGTGCAGACCAATTGGCTAATATCGGTCTTGCATTATCTTCTCACTTTTGGTAGACTGATGTTCCTCCTCAGATCAGTGCAGAATTTGCTAAGAACAAAAGTGGCTTTCCCAACTTTAGATTTTCTTAGCTCTTTTTTAGGGTTTGGTTTCATGTCCCCTCCTCTTTCTTGTTTTGTAACTTTCTCCTTTTATTGAATGAAATATGGGGTTGTAGTCTCTCTGACTATAACTTCCTTTGTTAAAAAAAAAGGGACTAAATTAAACATGTACTAAGATTTTTTTTTACCCATATACTGTATATCGTATTGACAGATAGTAAATTATTTGGACAGGTATTTTTGTATTTAGTCAAAAATCCAATGTGAATTTCCACCAACATACACTTTAGAATATAAAAAAAGGACAAAAAAAATAAAATAAAGAACTCCAAAAGTAAGTTTAACTTGAATATTGGACCATGAATCCTATAAAAGAGATGTTCATATATATTAGGATTAACCACAGATATTAAACCATATATATTAGGATTAACCACAGATATTAAACCATGAATATCATGAAGGAAATTTGTTCTTGAAACATGGGAGGCATAAAAACTTGATTCCTATGTTAGAAGAGATATATATTTTTCATAGAGTTGTGTTATTTTAACAACTATTTGTTTGACAACTTACGGAACAACCATATTTTTACAAAGAAAGGTATGTATTGGCACGAAAACCAAAATAATAGAGAGAGAAAGTAAAAATATAACGTGAGTATGAGATAGAAAGTTGTCACAAAAGTTGTCATAAAATGGTTGTACAAATTGAATTGGAAATGGTCAAAATTGATAATAAATATTCCACCATTGATAATTTTTTAAATCCTTCAATGGGTTTTCACATGATCAATCTGAGGAGATCATCTTCTTCAATAACTTTTTCAACCACCTATTTTACATTTGACATAAGGATAAATATTAGAATAATATAATTAGAATAAAGTCTTTGGGAAGATGTGCAAAACAACAATGAGCAATATACATCTTAATAGGCAAAAAAAAAAAAAATCATATATTGATTAACATATGACTCATGATCTATTTTGATTGGATCGTTAAAAACAAATGAATCATGATCCATTTTTTGATTGGTTGTTGAAAAATAGATGAGACATAATCTATTTTGATTGGATGACAAAGAAACATTAAATGAATTGGAAAATGTATACATGACATGTGTACTTTTTATTTATGCAAGAGATTTGTTTATTATAGCGATAGAGATATAGAGATAGAGATAGAGATGATTTGCACTCGTGCAGTTGGTTAGAAAAACCCAAAAAATGAATACTTCCATCTAATTTAATTCCATTGTCCAATGGAAACAAAAATTTATCTCAAAATAATTGACAGTTTTAATACAAAATTAATTTCTTATTTTTCAATTATATCTTTTAATTCATGCTACTTGCATCACGCCCAATTAAACATTTTCTAATTTTCATTTAAAATGATGATAAATACACCAATATATGAGTTCACAAAAAATAAACACATAATAGTACTTTAATTAAGATACTCTCTATCTCTTTTTTAATTTAGAGTTAAATATGTTTTTGGCCTCTATAAATATATCAACTAGGCTCCATTAAATTTTTCTTAGACTTTTGGCCTCCCAAAAAAAAAATTCATCCACACTTTTAGTCCTATATTTAAGTCAACTCATGTGTCGCCATCGTATTTTTAATTAAATTTGCAAGAATGTTTAGAATATTAAAACAATATCTCCAAAAAAAATTAGATTTTTTTTAAAAACATGAATTAAATCTGACTTTTTAAGCCTTTAAGGATAAAAAGTTAAAATATTTTAAAAATTAGATTTTTAAAAAAACATGAATTAAATATTTAATTAAAAAGTTGAAATATTTATAAGGATAAAAAATATATTTGACCTTTTAATTTATCAATACACTTGTAAAAATATATGAAATATGACCAAATTGATAAGTTAATTTAACAGTCATAATAACTAGCAAAAGGACAGACACTAACATGTTCGTCTATCCATTTTTTCCTCACGCACTTAATTATATATAAAAAGACATATCAATTTTTGACATATGAAATATTTTCTAAAGAAAAGTAAAGGAAAGTAGAGTAAGATATTGTTTCTATTGTAAAAGTGATTTAATATTTTTTACCTAATAATTCAAATAAAAGTAGTAAAATTGAAAGGAAAAAAATCAAATCAAAATCATATTTCTACAACAAAAAATAAAAAATCAACTCAAAATCATGTATCACCTTTATTTTTTTTAAGGATATATAGTTCCTATATCTATTTTTTATATATTTTTTTACTTAACTATCAAATATATTAAATGAAAGAAGAAGAAAATAATAAGAATTTGAATATTGAGATAAGAATGACTCAAAAATCTTGAAAAAAAAAAAAAGAATGACTCAAAAGTAGTGTAGGGTGGAGAGAGCGCCGTTTTGAACTGAAACCCTAATTTTGGAACATCCGATCCACTGCCATGGAATTCACATAGATATATATATCATTTGTGACTGTTTCTGTTCTATTATTCTCAAAACCCTTCGCTTAGTTGTTGTTGAGAAATGGCGCAAGTTAGTAGCGATGAAGATGAAGACCCAATTCCAAACGACATTGTCCTTACTTCTCTGTCACCCACGGCGGAAACAACCACCCGAAACCAGCTTCCTACTCTTCCGTTCGATGTCCTGCCTGAGATTCTTTGTAGGCTTCCCATCAAATTACTCGGACAGCTTCGGTGCCTCTGCAAGTCCTTGAATTCTCTTATTTCTGATCCAAAATTCGCAAAAAAACATCTTCAATTGTCAACAAAGCGTCACCACCTCATGTTAACATGTATTGACGACATCTCAAGTGAGTGGCTTCTTTGTGATTCCCCAATCCCATCCATTTTTTCTACTTCTACCGTTTTTACACAGACACAACTTTACCCTCCCAATAGTATCACAACTTTATTTTTCCATGGACAGAAATTTGTGAACTTAAGGTGTTCTTCCGATGGCATCTTTTGCGGTAAGCTCGATTTTGGTTGTTATTTTTTGTGGAACCCTTCCATTTCAAAATTTAAGTTATTGCCTCCTTTGGGAAATTCGTGCGAAAGTCATCCTGTTTCCGTAAGCTTTGGGTATGATCATTTCATTGATAATTATAAGGTCATTGCTGTTTCTACAAAAAATGAAGTTAGTGTTTATACTTTGGGGACTGATTTTTGGACAAGAATAGAGGACATCCCAAATAATTACAACATCCATCAACCTGGAACATTTGTGAGTGGCACTGTTAATTGGTTCGCAAGGGATGATTCAGGTATGCAATTCATTCTTTCTCTTGATTTAGAGAAGGAGTCATATCAACATCTTTTGCTACCTGATTCCAATGATGATTCACCGTTCTTGGGTTTGGTGAGGGATTGCTTGTGTGTCTCTTTAAGTAGTGATATGTATATGGATGTTTGGATTATGAAAGAGTACGGAAATCAAGAGTCTTGGAATATATTGTACATTGTTCCTGACATACAAGATCAGGGTCTCAAACCCTTTAAAGCTTTATATATTTTTGAGGATGACCAACTGCTGCTACAGTTTTATGCATTGCAAGGTGGAAATATCAAGTTAGTTGTTTATGATTCCAAGACTGGTACTTCGAATATTCCTGAGTTTCAAAACAACTATGAACAACTATGCTCAGATGTCTACATTGAGAGTTTGATATCACCTTAAGGAAGGATTCAACTGGAACATATATATGGTTAGTTTTTTTTATCGTGTTATTTATTTTATGTCTGTTTTGATTCATGGGGATTTGTTGGATCATTGCTAATCAATGGTTGAGGAAATCTATAGGCTGGACAGTACTTTTTATTTTCAATAGTATGGTTAATTTGAGTTGTTGATTCTCTCTCATCTTGCATTATACTTTAAATAATTAATAATCATGAATTGCAATAAATGGTTTATTTTTTGATTTTCTAACATTTGTGTTGTGATTTATATGCCATAATTTTAAAAAGGTTTGAGAAATCAGTTCAGTTGGAAAACTCGTTCAGAATCAGAAAATTTGTTTATTCAACTATGTTAACCTATTCATACTAGTTTTTCAACCAGCTGAGTTTGAAATCACAATTTTGTTCTCGACCGAATTGGGTTGATTTTCAACTACTTTAATTTTCCAGAATTGCCAACCAGTTTGGTTTGATTCAGTTTGGCATTTCCATGCTGAATTGATAGCAGTGTCAGCACAACAGTTACTGAGTAAACTTTTCAAGTATTTTTTCCTTCCCAAATTTTTAGTTTACTAATGTAACGTTCTATGCACATTCGCCTTTTCCTGAAGATAAGTCGAATATATGTACTTTCATGAGTAGCTAATCTAGTTGTATCTCTACTTAGGAAAATATGAGTTTAATTATTGAACGAAACCCAGCTATATCATGCTCTGAAACCTGTAGCAATTCATTTCTCTAGACCCTTCATATGTAAGGGCACATCACTCTACTTTTGTGACCAACATAAAGTTTCATCCTTCAAGAAATCATCATCTTGCTGTGAAAATAAGGTACTAAAAAAGTATTTAAGGATGAGAAACAACAATTCAATATATTTTGAAGCATAAGGTTTACCCAATGACGACTCAAAATGTGGTTGACAATTCCTACACCCTTGTTGGAACTTAGCTTCACATGTACGATGAAAGTACTGGTTTTGATATTTTAGTTTCAACATGTTTGCAACCAACAAAAATTTAGATGACTTAACGGCCAACCAACCTCTAGATCAATTTTTGGAGCCTCCAAATTCTTTTCTATGCCGAACTTTGTAGCCATATTCTAACATGAATCAACTAAGTTATTATTTTCTATCCCCACACTGCATTTAGCAGAGTCACTCTATTTTCTAAATGTCATCATCACTGTCCCCTTTCCTCCGTATGATTCCTCTCTTCTCTCTTCATGTACTAATAACTCCTTTTTTGTTCTCTGCGTCAGCTTTCACCTAGCTACTTCACCAAATCGAAAATTAACTTAAGTGAAGACTCAAAAAACTAGATGACAGTTTGGGATTAACATCTTCATTTTATGTGTTTATTATTAGCTTATTTAACTTAATTGCTTTTTACACTAGTCTAGTATGATAATGTGATTAATTAGTGCAAAACAATTATTAAATAGTTAATGTATATATGGATCATAGAACAGGTGCATTGCATCTATAATTTGGACAATGGGTTTGGCTATGTTTGATTCCTTTGCATTTTTTCCATGTTCTGGTGTTTGAAAAAACTATAGGTTGGTGTGCGAGATATTGTCTCTGAATTTTTGAAGATGTTGAGTGAAGGATTAGCTTTCTTTTTTCTTAGTGATATGGCATAACACTTGATATGATATTGTCTAGTAAAATAAAAATGACGTGCTTGTTTGAGTTCGGGCAAGGATCGTAATCTGAATTTATTGAAATGTTTGTATAAGAAGTTCTTGGACTTATTGGTGTGTTTTTTCAATTGAAACTAGTTGTCCTGAAGTTTGAAGATGCAAAGAACCATTGCATCAGTGAACACTGAACACAAGTAGATGTTGGGATGCAGAAAAAAAAAACATGGTGATGAATTTTTCTAAGATTGGAATCAAGACAGTCCTCAAAGTATCGTTGAATTATAACAAGAATGCTTTTGCTCATTTCTACTTGCTAGACTAATATTCATCGTGTATCTTGATCGATGTAGCCAACCCTACATAGTGGGATAAAACTTGACTTGTGTACTTGTAAGACTTATTTATTTTCCTGCATTTTCTATATCTTGATATTATCATTCCGATGTTGTTTCATGTATTCTACTTGTTAAGTGGACTCAAATGTCTCATATAGCTTAATGACAAAATACAGTGCATTCCGAAATCTACTAACAAACAGTATGGTAAAAGAACATCAGTATAGGAGGAATATCAGTCCAGTTAATATGTTACAACTCAAGTAGGGTGTACCTCTTAAACAAAAGGTGTAGTTTTCACGTCAGTGATCTAATCCTCCGCGACTAGTCATGTGCTCCTTCTTCAAGTGAGAAGGTGTCCCTGCAAAAGACACTTTGATACCAATGCAAGGCGATTGTGCTAGCAAGTAAGTGAATATTGAGAGCGTGACATTATCATACATGGGGTAAAACCCATATTTATATTGATGTGTTCTAGTGTGCGCTCCTTGATGTTCATATCTCTACTACTACGAGATGATTCAATTTATTACGAATATAATCCAATTTGTTTAGATAACTGATTTTAAGATAAGCATGAATGTCTATCTATTTCAAATGAGCTTTATATTAATAGAAACGAATTAGTGAGTATCTAATGGTATGTTATTGCAAAACGTGGTGGCACACATCGGTGCTTGATATGTTCCTGATGTAAGAACGAGATGATTCCTAAGACGATGCTTGTGGTACAACCATGTGCTACATATCAATCCACGACATAGTTTTACTTAAGATGGTGAAGGAGGTACGATTATGTGCTGCATCATGCTCTAAGGCGATGTGATTACCTCAAATTAACTTGTTATTGGAGCTACTATTTTCTCTGTGGAATTTCATGTTGCAATTGCATGACCCAGATAATAACTGGGTTGGGCCATCTAAGTTTTCACCATTACAATAACAATATTTTTATGCAACACGAACATATTTTTATATTAGAAGTTTTCGACACAACATACAGCTAGTATGGGTCGGAAATTCACGCTTGACAATAGACTTAAGTGTCAAAGCCATAGTCAGTAGAATACATCACGTCCATTATATGCGACACACGTATAGCGTAAAACTATTTTTAAATTGATGGAATGCGGTGGAGTATAATGATATGCAATGGAGAGATAAGTAATTAAATGCTCTTGTTTGGATTTGCGAAAAATAAATGAAATGAAGCACAATGGAACACATTTCATCCCATACGTACCATCCAATTTTTCAATTTTCCATTCCTCTAATTTAGGATGTACCCAATTATATGCAATGGAGAGATTTTTCTGCTTAAATTTTGCTATCCTTGTTGATGTGAATGTGTTGAGCTATATATATCTTGACAAATTTGATGATAAATGGACGTATTAATACCTTTACATAATTGTTTATAGTGAGAAATGGTTTGTCAAATGCGTGCCATGAGATATACACTTTATTGAGCTGCCACTTAGGTTCTGATAAAAACCTAACAGAGCTTGGGTTTAACTTTTGGTTATTGCAAAGCCTTGAAATTTTTATGAAAGAGTTGAAAATGATATTGTGGATGCTCTCCAATTTTATACAGATTTACATTTCTTTTCTGAACTTTTGTATGTCCATGATTGGCCTTGCTTTGCTTGCTGTGGATGTTATAGATTGTATTAGGCTGGTTGATTTCTTTCTGCCGAAGATATTAGAGGTGTCTAGCTACCTCTAGCTTCTTTGTTAGAACCCAACATGTTTCCACCCTTTATATTTATCCTCTCAAAAATGATAATGAATCCTTATATGTACATACGTTGAATCCTTATATATTTAATAATATATGTAAGATATACGAAATTAATAAATTGAAATTACTAAATTTTAAATAGTTAAATATTAATACTCCTTTTTTTTTTGGGAAAATATTAATACTCCCTCCATTCTAAATTATAAGCAAAAAAAACTCATTTTCTTTGTCCCAAATTATAAGCAAAAAAGACTAACTTTTATCATATTTAATCATGTTTTTTCAAAAAATCATCTTTTCCAAGGAGAAATTAAATGCAATTTGCATTCATTATGTTCTCTCTTTCATTTTCTCTATAACTAATAAACAATAAAACTTGTTTTTACATCTTTCTATGAAACTTATTCCAAGGATAACACAAGAAACTATCTATTTCAAGGATAACACAAGAAACTATACTACAAACTACAATATTTTAGTTTTCTTAATAAGTGTGAAAATATTTTTTTTTGTTTATAATTTGGGACGGAGGGAGTACTCCTTAAAAAATAGTTAAATATTATATATAAATTTTATTAAGTATTAAGAATGCCCTTTTATTTAAAAAAAATACATTTTATGTCATTTTACATTTATAAGTTTGTTGAACCGTTGCTAAAAAAAAGTTTGTTGAACCATTAATTTTACCAATCACTTCAAATAGTTTATCAGTTATAAGTCATCTGCCGTAAGCTATTAGTCATCAATCATCATCTATAAGTTATCTGTTATCCTTTATTTTTATCAAACAAAACATATATTATTGTAAGGGCTTGATTGTATTTTTTTAGTTTTTGTCAGGAATCTAACTGTCCATTTTTAAATGAAAGAGAGAAAATAAACAAATTGACTCTGCAGATACACAATAAATATGAAGGTGTCTATTCCACATATGATTTTTAAGTCTTTCGATCAATATTTGTGTTCTAATGTTATGTTATTTCTCAAAATATTTTAACATTGAATATGAAAAAAAAAATGATTTTTAAGTCTTTCGATCAATATTTGTGTTCTAATGTTATGTTATTTCTCAAAATATTGATTTGAACTTAAATATAATATTATAGGGTCATATTCAATATTTAAAATTAAGAAATCAAATTCATACAAATTTAATCATAATAGAGAAACCGCAGGAAAACTCGCAGGAAATGACATGAAAACCGCAGGAAAATCCGCTGTAATACCTGCGGAATTTCCTAAGGAAACATAAAAATAGTATTGGATAATAAATCCGCCAGAAAATCCTCAGCAAAATAAAAGAAATCCTCAGCAAAATAAAAGTTACCTACGGATGTTCCAGCGGTACATAAATCCGCAGGAAACCTCGTCTGACTTACGTGCACCGTAGGAAAATCCTTAGGTACTCCTGCGGATTATGTTTCGCATCCGCAGGGAAAACGACAGTTTCTAGTAGTGGCTCTTTCAATGGCATCCTCTGTCTTGCCCACTTTTATGATGATTGCTTCATCCTGTTGTGGAATACTTTTATCAGAACATTTAAGGAATTGCCTCCTTTTCAAAAGCCAGATGTCTTTAGTTCCATAAAGATGGCGCATGGCTTGGGCTATGATTATGTTAGTGGTAATTATAAGGTAGCAGTTGTTTTACAGTATAGTGTACAAGGAGGTTTACCTGGCCAAGTTAGTTTGGTTGACAAAACTGAAGTGAAGGTTTATAATTTTGGTACCAATTTATGGAAAAGCATTCGGGAGTTCCCTTTTGGTGGTGTCCCTGTTGAATCTTCAATAAAATTTGTGAGTGGCACAATTAATTGGTTAACTTCAAAATATAGGAATAGAAAAAGTCCATGTTTTATTGTTTTGTTTGATTTGGGGAATAAGTCTTATCATTCAATATTGCTGCCCGATTATGGAGAGGTAGATGTGAATTACTTAACTTTAGTTGTGTTGAGGGATTGCTTGTGTATATTGCTGCCCGATTATGGAAACAAAGAGTCATGGACTAAGTTGTTTACAGTGCCTTACAAGTGTGATGCTTTTATCAATCCAAGGAAAGATACTAATCAGTTTTCTGAGATTGAAAAAAAGGGTTTTTATGACCGAGAAATTTGTGTTGAGAGTTTGATTTCACATTGGTCTTAAATCGAGGATTTAGATGCGGTGCTATGTAACTTGAACATGAGATTCGATTGCAATCTATGTTTTTTTTTTTTGACAAAATTGCAATCTATGTTAATTTTTGTTGATGTTATTTATTTTGTGTTGTACTGATTATTGGTTACTTAATGGTCAATTGAACTGAAACTTGTGAAATTCTAGTTGTTTACATTTATTTGTATGTTAAACGTTTTTGCCTTTTCATTGTTTTTGTTTCTTTTTTAGATGATTTGTGTTTTGTTTTCTAAGATCAGAAATAGGATTTAGATGCTATACGAAGACATTAGTATCCTTGTTGAAGTAAGAATACAATTTGCATAATACACGCTTAAAATCTTTCACAATAGTATGAAGTAAGAAGTCAAATTTAATCGTCCTTGCGGTTCTTTACGAAGTTTATATCACGACGGTCACAATGAGTATATAAAAAGTATGAAAGGAATCACATTCTTCCTACAAAGTGTTGCAGACTGCATGCTGCCAAAGCTAATTTGAAATGCAAATGGACTTAAACGTTTTGGTTATATGAGCAAATTGATTGCAACCAGCGGTTAAGTGATATAATTTAAGGATATAATTGAAGATTATTGCTCACATTCAATCATATCCTTCAAGAGGTGAAGATTGAAGATGGTGAATTTGATTGAATTTGAAATGGAATTAGAGTTTAGAAAAAGGGTTCAGATTTTTGTGTGAAAAGGAATTAATTGATTTGTAATGGTTTGGTTTGGTTCGGTTCGGTTCATAACAATTAATTACGGTTAACAACGGGTGAAACCATTGCAGGATATGATTGAATGTGAGCAGTTCTACATGTTCCCTCTTTTAATTTAAATAAATCTGAACCACTTATTTAATCTATTGATATTTTTCTCGTGGTTCACCGATTAGGGACCTAATTGGACCCTCACCATAGAATCCACCCTGTAGCAACTAGTACAAGTTAAAAAAGAAAAACAAATTATATGAACTAAAAATGAAAAGACGAACATATCCTTAGTCTTAGAAGTAAATTCCTATGTTATTTCATTTCATTCATCTCACTCGAACAGTTGTTCTTTTCTGTTCTCTCTGCGCCTGTGCTCACTGAAGAACCTTGACTTCCCTTTGGTGAGTAACCCATCTTTCTGTTCTTCCTTAATTCCATGCATGTCTCATCAAAATCGTTTCTTTTTGCAAAAAACGCAAAAAAAAATCTGAATTTGAAGTAGTGAAACCCTTGAACAAAACTTGTCCTTTTGATCATTTAGGTTGTTTGTTTTTAACTGCATTGCTGTCTGTTTGAAATTTTGCAGACCTAAGCAAGTTTTGACAATGTCTGACAAAGGAGGAAAGGGTGGTTCTCTGTTGAGTAAAGGTGGTAATTTTTGGACATTCTTTGCCCTTCTTCAAAAGTTTCAATTTTTTTTCACTTTTTTCTGTTTTGGGTAAAAAAAAATTGTTGGGGTTGATATTTTTTGTTAGATAGTTCTATTGGGTTTCATCATTTAGTTTACTTATGATGTTGGGAAATTCTGGGTTTGTCTAATTTCTTTATAAAAATGTTTTTGACATGAAGCTCTGACATGACACTAATACTTGTACATAGACACTATGGATAGTTTAATTAAATGAAAGTGAAGTTATTGAATGTAACATGTGTTGGTGTCAAACATGGCCGTCTTAAACACTTTGGAGACTATGATCTAATCTTAAAAATTGAGCTCTAGTAAAAAGTAAGTGTTGTTGGACCCTAGAAATTATTTCAAAATATTATAATTTTACCAAATGAAGCATCAAAAACTCAAAATTTGCGCCCTCAAAATTGAGACTCTGTGTTGTCGGTCTGTTTACACAGCTCATTAGCCGGCCTGGTGTCAAACACCAGACATGACTTTAATCTGA
>Ga0315914_1001916_pt1 | contig 31768 bp, 13 predicted proteins | sample MpolenodulesMG_FD_203920 | JGI IMG/M metagenome (GOLD analysis project Ga0315914, IMG submission 203920) | Medicago polymorpha root nodule microbial communities from Los Angeles, California, United States - elongated nodules | ecosystem: Host-associated > Plants > Roots > Nodule | place: USA...
TACTCTCTCTCTCCCTCCCTCCCTCTAATCCCAAATTCCAAACCGAAAAAATCCAACCAAAATCGATGAAATCTTGCTCAAACGGACCGCATTTCAACCCTTGATAAACATCACATGGAAGGTTAGTTCGATTTCTCTAAGAATGCATGTAATTTGTACCGTTTTTTTTCTTCTGCACTGATGCAATCCAGATTTCGTTTTTCGGACTGTATTGTTGCAATCCGGAAACACCCAATATTTGTTTTCAGCTCTGTTTTGTGATAATTGTGTTGTGTGCATGTTACATAAGGGACATCCTCTACTCGGTGCGTAAGGGAGGCAGGGCATGCTTCCCATATGAGAGAGCGTACCCAACGGATGGAGGAGGAAGATGTTGTTCCTCCGAGGCGTCGGGGTGCCAGAGGACGTCGTGCTGATGTCGAGCATCAGCCGGAGCAGCATGAGCAAGAGTATGATGAGATGGACGTGCATCAAATGGAGGAGGAGGAGCTTCAGGCAATGGACGATGATATGGAAGACGCGCAATCGCAGCGAAGGCGGGCGAGGAAGAAGCGTAAGGTGGACCCTGAGCCACTTGATGACTATCCCGGTGGCCCACACGACACTAGCCTCCTATGGAGGTACCATGTGCACGTGGCCAGGAAGGTGTCTGATGGCGAGGTATTTATTAGTGTTGAACTTACTTTAATATGTTGTTACTCTTTGTGAAAATGATGTTTATATTCGTGAAACTGATGTTTATTAATGTTACTTTAATAAATTGTTGAACTGCTCTGTTTGTGAAGCCATGAGTGTAAACTGATGTTTTTATTATTTGCAGTGGCGTGGCAATTTAAAATGCATCAACAACGGAAAGAAGATAGAGATGATGCATGACAAAGAAACCACCCCTATCAAGGCTACACGTTGGTGGCGTGACAGTTTGCAAGGCACCGGTCTTGGTTGGCTTCACGATACAAGCTACAATATGATTGACCATAGTCTGATTTTTGCCTTTGTGGAGAGGTGGCAGGAAGAGACTTCGAGTTTCCACCTTTCGTTTGGGGAGATGACAGTGACATTTGATGATGGGTCATGTTTGCTGCATCTCCCCATTGATGGCATGCTTCTGTCCCACGAGGCTATCACACGGGACGTCGCGGTGGAGTGGATCGTGACGCATTTGGGGTCTGATTCGGGTGAAGCTCATGTTGAGGTGACGAAGACCAAAGGTGCACATTGCCGATTTGGCTACTTGCAGAGGATTTTCAAGCAGCGTATGAAGGAGCAGTTGGAGTTGGAGACTGAGCATAGTGTGACTCAAGAGGTGCGGAGGATGCGTGACCAGGCTGTTCGCATATATTTGCTATACTTGGTGGGGATCACGCTCTTCACTGACAAGAGCTAGAATGTTGTGGATGTTGTCTACCTGAGGTAATTTAGAGAGCTTGATCTTGTTGCTGGTTATTCATGGGGAGCTGCGGCACTAGCTCATTTGTATAGGGAGCTTAACAAGGATGCACGTTGGAACTGTGGTCAGGTGTCAGGATACTTGACTTTGTTGCAGGTATAAATTAAAAATTATGTTTGGTTTTTTTGAATGTAAGTGTTTATTTTTTGTATATTTATATGTGGTTGTCATTGTTGCAAGCTTGGGTGTATCAGCACTTCCAATGTATGGATAGCAAGGATGTCTGGGCAAGATATTGAGAGCATCGGGATCCACGCGCGATGCTTTTTGTACCATTGGCTGGTTTGGGCACACCAGACAACTACATAAACCATCTGAATAGGCTGGACTTGAGCTACGTTGTCATGGCCCCATATGGAGACCACCGTGAGGAACGTCCATTTGAGCGGGTTAGCCTTTACTCTAGGTGGCTCAGATACGGAGACCGCATTGTGAGATATCTGCCGGAGTGGGTTCTTCGTCAATTTGGGAGGGTTCAGACCATACCGAGACATCCCGTTGAGAGTGCACCTGCTGTGACTAATTTGGCGGAGATCACACTCCGCTTTCAGCATGCTCTTGATCATGCGCTGACACCTGAGCAGTTGGGGCAGCGTGGAGGCAGTAGATGGATACATCGAGTGGTTTTATCTCCATTCTCATCCACGCATGCTTCTTCCTGATATCTCGTACCGGTGCCGAGGCAATCGGAGCCTGAGGTCCTTGATGCGCTTGCTGCTCATGAGGATGGAGAGCATGGGTACTTACAACTTAGCGGAAGGATGAGCCGCATCAGAGACCATGTCTATGTTGTGATGTCCAGTGGTGTGGTTCCGCGAGTGTCTGAGGAATGGCAACATTTGGAGGAGGTATTGAAAGAGGTGCATGATGGAAAGTTTTACCATCGTCGGGGAGCTATTGAGGGTGGCAGAGGTGGCGGCAGGGGTGGTGGCGGTCTAGTGATAAGGGGTTGATTGTACTGTATTTTATGTTTATGTTTGAACATTTTGGATGATTTTTAATTATATAACACTTGGATAATTTTTATTTTTATGTTTTATTAATGTTTGAATGTTTGAAAATTATATTGTGTCGTTAATTGTTGTGTTATAAGTTGAATTTCCTGTTTGAACAACTGGTCAAAGGCCAAAGTGTTGGATTACATGGTCTAAAATAGAGGCTCAGCCAAAACAGATGGCTTCTGCTTCTATGCTGATGCAGTTTGAATTATACATTCCAGACTGTTTTTACATGTTTCGAAATATGTAATCCGGAAACAACATTTCCCACCCCATTTGTTGACTTTCAACGGGGTGATTTACACTGTTTGGATTACACAATCCGAAAATTGTTAGAACTTTCCGGATTATGTAATCTGAATCCATTCGTTCAACATTGACATCAACATACATCAGGGGTGGTTTAAGTGCCAAAATCCACGAATTTGTCCGGAATTTCTTTTCTGGAATGTGTTCGGATTATATATTCCGAACTAGGGGTATTTTTGGAAAAAAATAGGGCGCGCGAGGAAATGCATAGGGTGGGAAAAGTAACACTCATAGAGTTATTTGAAGTATTAGGGGTGACAAACTGACCAGCCCACCCCTCAATTAACTAGTAAAAAAGAAGCGGACCAACTTGAGTTGTAGAGTTGAAACAACCACCCCACCCCTCGGTGGGCTGACGAACCAACAAGTTGTCCCAATTTTTTATTTTTTTATATCATTCACATCTCATGAAAATAATAACATCAACAACAATGATATCATAATTTTATAGTTAACTATTCAAATTGATCATGTAACATCCACGATGTTTGAAAAATGACCTTGTAAAAAAAAAAAAAACAGATTCTAGCCCTGTAATTTGATATTCTTCTTATTTGTTTACCTCCTATTTTTTCCTGAAGACATAAACTCTGGAAATGTTATCTAAAAGTTGAATTTTTTCATGATTTTTGGCAAGCATCTTTAGAATGTTCAAATATGACTTTCCGCATAAAATTATAATTTTCCAACAAAGGATAGATTAATTATGAATTTTTAAAGCGCAAAAAACTCAAAAAAAGAAACAACAGAAATATCAACCTAGCAATCAAATTTGAGTTGGTTTATTTGCAAATACCTCTATAAGAATACATAGTGAGGATATGAAAAGTTTCATAGCATTTCGACTACGCCTCAATTTATTTTGATTTTTCAACCAAAACATGTAAAATTGTGATTTTGTTTCGAATAAGCATAAGCATACCATTGAATTATATTCCCTAGTTTTGTAGACATAATTAGAATATTGTAGGATTCTTCACCACACAATTTTAGAGATTTTAAACAATGGGCAAATTAATTATGAATTGTTCAAGAAATTCATAAGTACATGAAACAAAAATTCATAATTAATTTTTCCCTCATTTAAAAACTTCAAAATTTAGCGTCAGAGGTTTTTATGATGTTATAAACATGCTAGGAAAAATATAGAACAAAATTTGACTCGTGATTATATGTTTATTCGTAACAAAATTGCAATTTTGCACTTTTTGATTGGAAATATCAAAATAAATTGAGACGTAGTCAGAATGCTACGAAACTTTGTGCATCCTCTCTAATCTCTATATATTTTGTAGAAGTGTCTGCAAAAAAACCAACTCAAAATTCTATTCTAAGTCGAGATTTCTGTTCATTGTCGGAAAATTCTATTTTTTTTTAGAAAAACCCATTTTTAACATCATAAATATGCAAGGAAAAAATCATGAAAAAATTCAACTTCTAGATCACTTTTGTTTTAACTTTATGTCTTCAAGGAAATATTTAAGCTAAAAAATAGGAAGAATATCAAATTACAAAGTTAGAATTTGTGTTTTTTTATAAAGTCATTTTCCAGATTTCACGTATATTAGATGATCAATTTAAACAATTAACCCTAAATTTTAACATAACGTGACACAAAAAACATAAACCTACATCCACACTAACTACCAAATAATCAAACCAAACATATTTTTCTCAGCTTTCATAAATTGGTGGGTGCTAATCAAACTTTTTCTTTTAACCAGTCAAAATAGAATATATTAACCAAAGTAAAATGTTCTACCTCGCACAAAAAATACACGGGTAGAAATCAAACGTACAAAAATTAATTACAAAATCAGAACAACGAACAACGAGCTATCAAACTAGGATACTAATTAATAGACAAGACCCGTACATAAAATCATATTACACCACCAAAAATGAAGATCAAAACTAAGTTAGCATTTTTTGCCTTTAACCAACAGAATGATATACATTTAATTTTATCGAACAAGTGAATAATCGATTCCTTCTCATGCTTAAAAGATCTACAATTTATTTCCTTTCAAAGAGTCCAAACAAACACTAACCAAATCATATATAATGGGGACTGAGTAGAACTAGATATTTATGGTGCTAATCAAACTTAAAGTTTAGGGTACAGTTCCCACAAGCATTGAAACAGCAATATTTATGCTATTTTTTCACCATCTTCTTCTAATTCTTCTATTGCAGCTGGAATGTCAAGTTCTAACCGACACTAATGCATGCTACATTGTCTTCTGACACATTTGCATGCACTCCTATAATAATTTTCCTTATCATAGGTGATCTTTAAACTGTTTATTGACATTGATCAAACCTTGATAGTATAGAAAATATGTCGTTTCTAATACATTTCTTTCACTCAAGGCATGTCGACATAAGGAAACAGTCATGCATAACGGATTGATTAAACGTTTCATTGTAGCCACACTATTCATCTTATCAAATAAAAGCATTTAAAAAAGACACGTGAATTGCACCCTACACCCTAGTAGTACGAGATGTTTGGTCCTAGATGTTCTGCATTTGGCAATTATATATGCATATACTAGATTTTGTTTTTATTAATTTTGGGAAGATACGTTTTTGAGCCTATTAACTGTTTTAAATCAGTAGCTAATTGAAGTATAGCGTGAGAGTAATAACTCAACTTTTTTAGAGTCATCATTATTTTTTTTGGGGTGATGAGCTGAATATGTTATACGTGCAACTAGAAAAATTAATCCTTTAAACTAAGAAGAATCACAATGAGTTACAAAGTTCTTTCTCAAAAGATTTATCATGACTATATTATCATGATTGAATTAAATTCCATGACATATGATTAAGCCGGAATAAATCTCTCATCATTTCATCTATTTGGTCTTGGATAGTCGTTATTATTTTGAAAGCTAGAGTTTTTAATTATTTAAAAGAAATTTTCATTAGGCAATATCGTTTAAATATTGAGGAGTGATATTTGTACAACCAATTTCATACAACTCTTGTGACAACCACTTTTCTCCTCTTCTTATTGGACAAAAACAATGGAGAGAGAAAGAAGAAGAGAGAGAATAAAAACAAATGTGAGTATGAGAGAGATGGTTGTTTCCAAAGTTGTCAAAAAGTAGATGTACAAATATCATTTCTCTTAAATATTGGGTCTAACTCCATACAGTTAGAACTCCATGCATATAAGTATTTGGGGTATTGGTGAGCGTTTGATCAAGATCGGACGATGTAAATTAAACTTGGTATTTTATATTATAAATTAAAATTAAACATTTGCATTTTTTAACTGGAAGATGTTGATTGAATGATACTGATGTGAAAAATACATGAAATGTTCCAAATACGTGAATGCATAATTCTCATAACCCGTGTGAACCCAAAGTCTTAATTATCAGAAAACTAACATAAATCAAATTCTCTATTTTTCTTAATTTTATTCAAGTTAAAGTAATTAATTAAAATATCACGGGCGAAAACCATCTCTCTCTCTCTCTCTCTCTCTCTCTCTCTCTCTCTCTCTCTCTCTCTCTCTCTCTCTCTCAGTTTTCAACTTATTCAACGTCAACGTCTTACAATGGTTAAGTGATATACAATTTGATAACATCGTTTTCACTTTAATTAGATTCAAAGATTACAACAGACTATTAGACCATTATGTGCTCTCCATATCTAGAATAGTATGAATGTAAATTAATTGTAGTTGATTAGTCATGATTGTATAGTTCAATAGTAAGTCAAACTATGATTGTATATAATAAACCGAAAATCAATGGAAATGCAAGGTTTTCCACCATCGCCAAGTTAATGTTACAGAATTTAACCAAGTGAATTCGGTATGCCGGAGTCTCTTCAACACACTTTTTTCAAACTTTAAGACCGAGTTTAAAAGATGACAAACAAATGAGTTAACTCACACTCTTGTTGAGATTGTTGCATTATCCACTAGTCTCAATATTTATATTATCACATATCTCGTTGTATAAACTCTCTTATTATTAATAAAATGTTATAAACATACTCCTTTCCTTTCAAAAAGGGATCAAAGGATGAATATTCAATATTTTATCAAAGCAAGTGGACATAAGGAAACAAATATAGAGTGGTCACATAAGAGTGATAATCAATAGTAAGCATGCATCGTATGTGCAACTAACTAATTAAAAAGATCCACGTGAAAAATAATGTATCCTACCCCCCCTTAGGAAGAAAATTTTGGCCCCTCATCAATATTGTTATTTGGATGTTAGCATCTGGCATTTATAGTAAATTGCTAGTACTTGCCTGTTTTCTGAATGACTTTCGATCCTCTTCCTCTAGCTCTTGGTGGCTTTTAGTTGGTATTGGTAAAGTGGTTTCTTTAAATCTAATGATCTAACTGCTAAAACTTTCGTGCCAAATTTCATTGATTTAAAACAAATTCAAGAACCTCTAAAAAAATAAAAATCAAGAAAGTAATGAAGTGAAATTTATCCACGTGTATATTAAGAGGAATATTTGTTTTTCTTTTTCTTTTTTAATAATGAAATTTAATATATTTCTCATTGCTAAACAAGATATAAGATTCATTTGTTATAAATTTATAAAAAAATATATTTCAACGTGGAATAATTTAGAGATTAATTTGTAAAGATCTATTATCAAAACGAAAATCACTTTACTAAATTAATTATATTTTAAAGCAATTATCAATTATCAAAAACCACTTTGTGTTTGTTACTAAGACACAAAGTGATTTTAAAAATCAAAACGAAGATCCATTTTATTTTTAAAAATCACTATATTTTAAAAGAAAAGGGGATATTTTGTGTTTGTTACCAAAACGAAAATCACTTTAATAAAAACAATTATCAATTTTTTTTTTCAAGAGAGACTACTCAAAACGATTTCTCATTTCAAACAGTTTTTTTTTTATTGTTCATATTTTAAAAAAATTTGTAAAAAAACAGATGACAAGTTGCAAAAGTGATTAATTTTTTTAAAAAATAAGTTGTAATAAACTAGTTCTTAGTCGCTTGATTTATGAATGCATGATTGATTCTAGTCCCCCATTTTAACAAGTTTCATGATTTTCACCACAATTGAGTTTGGGGTTTATTTCTTAACTTATGTCGTGTCATTTTCTTTAACAATGTTGATTAACATATGATGACATGACATTGCAAATTAGTGCACCCACATTCATGACACCTATTTGGTGGTATAAATGGGTCACCTATAATACATTATATTACTTCACATTTCCCAATTATTTAATCCACTCAACTATATTTTCTAAATATCCATACCACTCTTCAAATCCATAAAATTGGTCCCCCTTATCTACAACATACTTCAAAAGTAATAAGAAAATCACATTAAAAATAATAAAAGTAAGCAAAAGTAAGAAATGGAAGGGAAATGCATGGTGGTAATGCAGAGACACCATGGAAGGGAGTACTATGCCAATTATCCATGTAATTCTGACATGGTTGTATTGGGCTATGTGATACCACGGTGCAAAAGCACCAATAATTATGCTCTTAGAGCATAAATATCAGTCACCTTTTGAGAGTGTCTTAGCAGAAATTTCTTACATTGTGTCAGAATTTTACTCTCTCCAACAACTACCGTGGTATTGTATTGCTACGGTTTCTTTTCAACTTTTTTGATGTAAAAAATAATATAAAATTAAAATGTGATTTTAAATTATAAATTTGAGGTGGCATAGATGTGGTTGCTTTTAGGATCAGAAGTGTGACAACATTTGTTTTTCTTCATTTTAATTGGTCAAATAAAAATTGTTTCTTCTTAAATCCATTGGTTCAAAGCAACAATGTTACATCAATGAGTGTAATTTCATGTTATTAGTGAACTTGTCACGACATAAAAATAAGTCTTGTAGTGGATTGTGGGAAAGAAATTTGAAACTTGTCAGGTAGACTAGAATCTCAAAGTTAGAGAAATTAGGAAACTAAAATCGTGTTTCTGACAAAATAGAGAGACCAAACATGTATTCAAGGTTTTTACTATTTTAAAATATTATATTAATTTTGCAAGATTTACAAAGGTTACTAGTGTGATGACTAAACATATAGTGATAAAGAGTTTTAGCAAGAATTAATGGTCCAATGACTGAATAGCTGGTGCAACAATGTGATCTCCTCGTCCATGGACGGACAAGTACTATTAAACGAAATAGTTCTCTTAACAGATGTGGGAGTACTGTTAGTTGTGATGGTCTTGTTCGTTATGAATTTGGATCTTTTATTTGAGGGTACTCTTGGAATTTTATGCTCAGTGACAGTCCTGAGCATGTTTAGGGTGTGTGGTCGAACATGATCCTACCTGAGATCGTGTGTAACACCTTAAATTTTTATTTAATTAATTTTATGAGGTTAAACAGATGGAGTCGTAAGTATTATTATGATGATGATGCATGTTGTTTGAGTATTATGTCATTTATGAGGGAATAGAATTTTGATGATTAATGATGTACTATGAAGACACTAATATGCTGAAGAGAAAAATTAAATAAAAATAATATAGAGGTAGAAGATGTAGAATAGAAGTATTAAAAAAGTGGGGGAGGGGGAAGTAAAATTATAGTAAGTGGAGGAGAAGAGAATAATAACAAGTGACAAGCCCAAGTATAAATAGAAAATTAGGAATCAAAATTGTCACTTCTGTTGAACGTAGAAACGGGAGAAGAGAAGATAGGAGATGGAGAAACCCCTATATGCGGAGTAGAGAGCCAAAAGTTGTGATCCCGAAGATTCGAGATAAGGGGGAGAATCCTTTCACTTTAGGGTATCTTAAATTATAAAGGTGGGGTTGTTTAATCTTAAGTGATGTTATGATGATGGATATGATGAAAGAATGATGATGAATGAATGTAATGTTGCTGTTGAAAGATTAAAATTTAGGGAAACTAGATTAGGGTTTTCGAATTGAGGATTGACCACGAAAAGAGTATGTAATTTGGTAGGTTAATGAAAAACTAGTGTTTGGATGATAGGGGAGATTTAGGGTTATGATTAAGGATGAGTTTGGTAAGTTTTAGGTCGAAAACGAGGTTCGGGAAGACCCCCTTAAGCAAAATCGCAACAAAACTGCGATTTCTAGTGTCTGACACACAAGCACGGTTGTGCCACTTAGGAGCATGACCAATGCTCAACTTGCTGCCTATTTTCTTGTTTTGGGGGCGCACAGTCATGCCCCAGGGAGCACGGTCGTGCACCATTCTAAGGCTTAGGAAAAACCAACTTTTCCACCCCCTTTCTGTTTCGAATTGGTTTTAGGTGTCTTCATGAAAGTTGTAGATATGGATGTTATCTTTTGTTTTCTTTTGGTTTGATTCCATTTGGACCTCTAGAACTTGAGTTATGATCAAAATACTAAACATGGATCATGTTCCATGAAATTTCAGCACAATCCTTTCAGTGAACTCTAAAACATCTTTGAAAACAATAGTGAGTTTAAGAAATTCGTTAGCGTAAAAGTAAGGGTAAGGGGCCTAAACTATATACCTAAATGAGTGAGTATGTTTAGCCATAATTAGAAGTGATTACCTCAAAATAATAGTTAGTCTAAAACATGAATTTTTGATAGTGGCCTATGAGAATTAATGATGTTAAAGATGACTTGGAAATAGGAAGTGAAAGACAATGATAGGAGAAGGCATAGAGGAGTTGTTTAAGATAGATGACTACAATAAGCATAAGTTCCTCAAATTAGTGATGAGCCTAAAATGTGAAGTAGTTTAAGCAAAAGAAGGTGAAGCCAATAAAGATATAGATGTGTAGTTCACGATGGATTTACAAGGACAAGAGTAATCCCTTGGAGTATTTAAAGAATCTATTGTTGTCAGTTAATTAAGAGGGTATAAACTAGAATAAACCAAGAAATACGGTGGTAGTAGTTACAATGATCGATGGTATTAAAAGTAATTGGAAGTATGAAGATAGGGCATAAAATATGAACGAGTTAAAGAAGTGGGAAAAAAAAAAGATGATTAGAGGGGATATCGAGTAGGTGTTTTCGGGTAACTGATGAGTTTGAACATAATCTCCTTAAACCGATAATGAGTTTAGGAGTATTGTTATGTTGGAGAGTAAAAGAGCCAAGGTAAAAGGTAATGTTAAAGAAGCGATGAGGTATACGTAAACGAGGATAGGGAGAGATGGGTTAAATAAATGGATATGGTGAGAGATAATAATCGCGGTAAAAATAATTATGGAGTACTTAAGATTAACAAGATGAGACTATAACGGTGTAAATAGTGTGATCACCTTCTGAGTCTAAAACATGAATTAAGTTGAAGGAGAATGAGGCGATTATAAAAGGGATTATAGATATAGAGATGCAGTATGAAATAAGTCGTAGGATGGAGTACCACGTACATATAAGTCGTAGGATGGAGTATGTTTGCATGTGAATGGTGATGTGTGAACTTTGTGTATGCCCGTAAAATGATGTGTGACGGTGAATGTATGAATTGTTGAGAACAATTGATGATGTAATTAATGATGACAAAATATTATCATTATTGTTAAAATATTATCCATGTTTCCTAATAATATGTTATGGCTGGAATTCTCACCCCTTTTAATTTTGTTGTGTTATGGTGACTGTACTCATGGGATACAGACACTCATGTTGAGGAGACATAATTGCGGGACGACTTAGAAGGTGGCGATGTGAGTGTCTTCCATTATTTTATTTTAGTAGTTGAATAAACATGTAGTCGAAACGAGCTCTGATATGTAACACTAGAGTCGGGTTGGCTATTCGATTTTACAATTTTGATGTTTGAAATATCTTAAGTTTTGAATTAATTATGGATGTTGAGACTTGTTTTTATTATTTTAAGAATGATGAATTTTTCCACTGCAATGTATATGACTTTGTTTTATAAGTGAGTATGTGTGTTTGCCTGTGATTTGGGAAAACGGGGGCTAGTTCTGATTATTACAAGCGAGACCGAACTAGAAATCTCAAGACTGTTGTGCGAAGGTTTTTTATAGGAAAAGAGTTTGAAAAAAGGTCACGAAGTGCACTCAGGTTGCTTAGAGAGCAGGTCGGGTTTGATATAAAAAGGCACTGTCTCAAGACAGGTTTGAGAATGCGATTAAAAGCTTAACATAAAGCAAAAAAATAAAAGATAAAAGTAAGTTTACGCACGTAAACTCAAGGAAAAGGTAAAATGCAATGCATTAAAATAAAAGGGGCGGTCTACAAATCAGTCTACATACATTCTGTATAACTTGTTTCCCTAGACGCCGGTAGTTTGAGTGTTGTAGAATTATGTATATGATTTGTGACCCACTTTCCAGCTTGGAAACTACTATTTATACTAAAAACCCTAAATGGCGAACCACTAACTCCATGATCAACACTTCATCCATCTTGGACAACCACTTGCTGCACGTTCTCCACTAAAAGGAAACCGCTTCATTGCTTGAATCGTGCTTCCCGCCCTTTTGCTTGTCTTCGACGCAAAAATGTTGTTTCAGCCTTACTTCGTTGAACGCCAATTATGCGCCTTAGGCTTAACGCTTTGTCGAAGCTTCTTCCATTTGTACTCGAAAAGCTCTTCAATTCCTGCAAAGATAATGGTCAAAACATATGTCGACCATATTAAATGAGTCTGTCAAATTTACAGGCTAACAATGTGTAACACCTAATCTTCTTTATTTATATTTTGGTATTTAGTAAATTAAAGTCGGGGTCTTAAGGTGTTACAACATGCATGCATGTGTGGCTTATAAAAATAAAAATAAGACATCAAATATATACTTCGCACAAGGCTCTTAAAATCTCAAGAACGGTCTTGCTTATGGCTAGCACTTCGGAAGCATGTTCTTTTGCACGCTTTTGTTGTAAATGTCTAAGAAAAAAAGTTCCAATTAGGGGTGGATTAATATGCTTGACTAAAATTTGTAAGGTCTGAGTCTGACCAACTTAAAACATGGATTCATAGATCCAGTTTTAAGACCTAGTATAACATTTTGTTATAGTTTGACAAGATAGGAAAATTTGATTAAGAGTCTGCTTCATTATCTTTTTTACAAAAGGCTACATTACTCGACGAGTCTATAAGATTAAAATAATTTTTGATATTTGACATGACCTTATGGATAATCTACCTTTATATTTAAAGTTTATTTTATAATAATACTTTTAAATATGTCAAATAAATTTGTAGGTTACTATGATTAAATTAAGGCTTAATTAAACAGTCAGTCCCTTAACTTAATTCTTTGTTGAGGAAACCAATATCTGGTAATGAACATGAATAAACCTTAAGTCGCCTTACACTTTCCTTTTCCCTACAGATCCAAATCCAAGTCTTAGAGATGTGGCATCATCGATTGGTGGTGGGATGAGAGACCACCGTCCTCCGCACCTCTGTTTCATCCTCCTTTTCGGCGACCGTTCGTTCTGCACTTTCGGCAGCTTTTCCGCCGTCGTTTTGCTGATTACGGCTGTTTCAGGTTCGCCGTAGCTTCCTGTTTGCTCCTGAAGATCTGGTGATTCGTCCCAAAATTTCATCCCAAAATTTTGTTTCATGTACATTTAAATTTGTACATAACAAAAACAAACTTTGGTTTTTTATTAAAAAAAATAGTTGAATTTTTCAAATGTATAACATTAATTAGTTTTAGGGAAATGGTAACTTGTTCCCTTAAGGCACAAGTTAAACTGAAGATATAAATGTTTCATTGGAAACTGTGCATTTCATTTTTATTTTTTTTGAAAAGGCCAAAAAGAAATTGATATATTAACAGACAAACTCAGACCCTTAGCACAAGATGTATCGAAAAAGCCTGACAACAAAACAGGTTACATAACAATATCAACTAGGTACATTTCATATTTTTAAAATTTAAAATCTCATATTTTCAAGACAAAATTTATGTTTTAATTCTATTGTTACCTTCTTAACTTGTGGCACAAGTTAGAATGATCCTTAGTTTTTATTGAAAATGAATAAGACTGAGAAATGATATAATTGACAAATTGTATCCTTATACTATCAAAACGACAATTAAATAGGATCGCAAATACATCCTCAAACGACATTTAAAAAGAAACGAATATAGGAAAACTTTTATAGACAATTTATTTAAGTGTAGTGAAGAATTCATCCCAAAATTGAGCTTTATATATAGGTAGGATGACCGAATTTGAGCTTATATTTCATTTAGAACCGGCATTTAGGATATCTTCATCTAATACTAATTTATAACAATTTTTTTTATAACCACCACCATAATTAATGTCTATGACCCCATTAAGCATTTTAGACATCTTCAAAACATAGCTTTTTTGGTTCGTTATAAGCTTTTCTCGAATAGCCATGTGAACATTTTTTTCTATCCACAGTTTGGGTTGCATCTTTAATGTGTGTGTATAAGCTCTTCAAATTCAATTTGACACCCTTTCATTAGTGTCATGCAATACGCATCATCAGCGGCATTTGAACGTGATCTCTGAAACCAGAAACTTCAATGATTGACGTTATTTTTGAATGAAAGTATAAAAATATGTCCAAATTGAAGTTGGCTACTGAAGATTTAGAGAATCATCAAATCATGTAATACTAATACATACATAAGACATTCAACACGTTACTTGCATGTTTTATCACATGATTTAGCATAGTAATACATGAACTTTGGCACAATATATATATATATATTTCAAACCAAATCTTTTCGACAACCTTTTAGTTACATTTGCATATTGTAACGTCAATTGTGCACTGAATCACTGAAAGAGGGTGATGAAAACTAAACATCAGAATGAGTGTGTTTAGCTCAAAATAGAAAGTCATGGGGTCCACTTTGAATTTTCGTTACATGGGTGTCAGATCAGACTACGGCTGTTTAATGCTGGCCAATAAGAAACTCAAATTTCATTATTTTGAATATAAAATAGGAACTTTGTTTCTTAATTGCAAGTTTTATACTTGGAGCATCAATTATCTAAGATTGCAAGGAAAATAAAGGAAAAACGATAAAATAAAAAGAGACTCACAGTCACATGGATTTATAATAATCATTTCGTATGAAATATTCATACTATCTTGAAAAAATTAGTTCATTGAGTGGAAAAAAAGTTGATGAAAAATTACATTCAGTATATCAAATGAGGTAACCAACATTACCTTGGTTTGAGTGTAACTAAATTTTATTTCATTTATGCAAGGTCTCAATGTCGAACCATGTTAATGAAAGAAAAAAAAATACATGTGGTCGAACACTAAAATTTGCTAGCAAGGTTCTCCAACAGAAATTAATCATCAAAAAAACTCATAAAAACTTCACAGCAATAACATAAAAATTAGGTAAGATGAAGTCTTTCTTTCTATTAGTCGTCTATTGCCATGAAAAATGCATGACTATTAGTTTGATTGTAAAGATTACAATAATGTAATGTATCAATTTATACAATTGAAACCGTGTATCAATTAATATTGTCAACTGTGATACTTGGAGGATTACAATTACAATTAAACCTTTATTTTTTTTAACGTAAGCTTTTCATATATTGACAATAAATTCTTCCTCTTTTTTTTTGTCAAAGTCCTCCAATCCTATCCGCGAAAGGTCGTACGGTTTAGATATGTCTATTGAGAACACTCAAGTTCAACAATGAAAATATATAGGTATGCATGATATATCTCATCTTATAAACGTGGTTTTGTAAAAATGATTTAGATAATATATAAAAGTCTAATGTGATATTTAAGTCTATGTAAAGAGTATTACTCTCACTTGAAGGATTGTTTAAGGATCAACTACATAAATATATAAGAGTAGTGATACATAAACCATTTTAGGTGGCATGTACCACTTGTACATCCACATACAATTGTGACATGTGTTCACGTGGTCCCACACACACAAAAAACTCATATTTTGTGTCTCTCACACACTCTCACAAGGGGGTGGTACAATATGTGTATGGAGAAAAAGGTGTTCATGAAACATTATCCAATATATAAAAGGCTTTGTATGAGCATTTTGTGGGAGTAAATTCAAACCCATTTACTTCCTTCGTATTTTATTACTCTCTCCGTCCCTATATCTAAGCTCCCATTTGAGTTTATTTTTGTTCCTAAATGTAAACCCCTTTTCAAATTACTAGATGCATTTATTAATTTTTTTTCTAAACATGCCCCTAATTAATACTACTAACTTGTCTTGAAATATGAAAAGTCAATTTTGATACACATACAAACAAAGAACAATTTGGTAATATTAATACACAAAATAGACACATTAATTACACTAACAATATTTCTTAAGAAATGTGAACAAGGCAATGGGTGCCTACAATAAGGAACGGAGGGAGTATAAGATACTTCATTAGTATTTTATTATAAATCGTTTTGATATTATATTAAAAAATTAATGTAGTTAAATTTGTGTTGGAAGGAGAAATTATGAATGATTTTACAATACTATCTCTTATTATTGACATGAAAAAAAGAGATTAAAAGAATAGAAACAAGATAGAGTAATCTATAATATATATAAAGAAAATAGAGGATTTTAGAAAGAAAAAAAAATGGGACAGTCTTTTTTGTTATTCCAATTATATCCTTAAAGAAATATTTTTATATAATAATATTATATTTTTGGTGTTATTAAAAAAGATAAAAAAAATTATATTTTTTATATTATTATTGTCATTGAAAAATATAAATATGGTTTGTTGAGTTTGTTACATTTGAAAGTCACTAGTAAATCATAAAGGGATTTGGTAGGAAAAAAATCATTGACTGTGCATTTCTCTTGTAACTAACATATAACAAAATGCAAATATTTCTTTTCAAAGTGGCATATATGAAATGATAGAGTCGTAGATACCTTGAAGTTTGGTTGAGTATCGGTATCCTTTAAAAATATTTTTTTTAACATTAGTATTTATTTTAAAATTAATTAATTTTTTTTAAAAGATAAAAATGAAATATATTACTACCAATAGCTTATCAACCCAGCACAAGATGTACCGGCGAAGATAACAAAGAAATACAACACAAGTTCAGCAATTTGAAGCACAAATTAGTCAATGCCCAAACACACAAATGAGCTTTGACACCAATTACGAAAACTATAATGAAAAACAACAAATTTGGCTTTAATCCAGAAAAAGAGAAGTTTAATATTCTCCACCAGCTGAAGAGGAGACTGTTCTTTACCATTAAATAGCATGTCATTTCTTTCCTTCCAAATAACTCAAGTACTAGCAAACCAAATCAGATGCATTAAAGAACACCTTGATTTAGCATAACTTAAAGAAGTACCAAACTGATAAAAATGATCCAATATGTTAGATGGATTCGCTTAGTAGACACAAAGCCAATTTCTAACAAGTTGTCAAATCTGACCAAAGAGACTGCAAGTTATAAATAAATGATTCGCCGTTTCCTGTAAGCCGCAACCGTTAACACACACTTGCGCTTCATCAGAAATAATACCTCTCCAAAATAAATTGGCTCTAGTTGACAATCTATTTCGGAAAAGTCAGCATGCATGCACTGAGACCTTCATTGGAATATCCTTCCTCCATAAAAGAGTCGTGGGGACAACATCATGGGGGGCGGGGGGCGTCCTATTTGTGAGGATCTGATAAGCCCATCTAGCTCTACACTCGTCAACTGGATCCGGAATCCACCTCCACTCATCACCATTATCAACCTGCAGCACGACAATTAGCAATAAATTCCTACACTTCTCTAGTAATTCCAACTCCTACACCCAAAGTCTCCTTCTCCACTTCCAAGCCTCCCCTCCCTCACCCCAACCCCAAGCAAACATTTGTGTCACGGTGGATGATTTATTCTCAGATAAATCATACAAACGAAGAAACCTATCATAGAGAGGAGCATCCCCAATCCACCTATCTAACCAAAAAAACGTACCAAAATTATGATTTTTTTTATTGAATGATTGGATGATGAATGCATACCTAAAAATATTTTTCGTTCACCCAATAACGTTTAAATGAGATGACATATGTCTCTTCTAACTTAACCAAGGTCCTGGGTTCGAATCCAGACTTGAACATGCAACAACGTTAAAACTTTTAGGGAAAATTTGTCGTTCATTTGAGTCTCACAAGACTCAAGAGATTAGTATTCGCATTTACGTCTGTCGAGGATACCTAGTTAGCCAAAAAACCCTTTTTTTAAGGAGGTAACCAAAAAAACTAGAAGGGTATTATTATTTTCATCATATAAAATAAGAAAATACTAACAACTAACAAATGCCTCTGAAACACTCTTTTAAAATTATAAGTAGTAAGTATTTACGAAAATATGTGTATTTAATATATCAAAAATCAATATTTTATAATCATAAGCGATAAGTATTTATAAAAGGCTAAATTGCACTTTTCGACCCCTAAGTTTCAAAAAGTTGCGATTTTGGCCCCCTATTTAAAAAAATGACAATTTTTGCCCCTTTCGTCCCAAAATTGCTGAGAAGATGCCACATGTCCCAAAAAAGGAGCCATAATTGCAACTTTTTGAGAAAATAAGGGGTCAAAAGATCATATTTCACTTATGTTAAGGGGTCACAAGACCATATTTCCCTAAACATAAGGGATCACTTTTGTCATTTTTTCATAGGGGGCCAAAATTGCAACTTTTTAAAACTTAAGGGATGAAAAATACACTTTAGCCTTTATAAAAATATGTGTATTTAATATATTAGAAATCGAGATGTTTAAATTTTTTAAAGAACAAAGGTTTATTGTAGAATGATCGAAGAACGTCCCAAAACACATGTTGGTCAGACACAAATACGGAGAGTATTAAATTCATGTTGTGCGAATCTCAAATCATGTATCACATACCATTGCAGTTTGGTCAATCACCAAAGGCCACGTATAAGTTATTACCGGAAAATTAGGGTCCAAATAGAAGTTTGGTAAATGATGCCAAAACTCCAATAATTGGTTTTTGTCTTTCCCATTTTGGTCATCAACATGACTCAACCAGAACCCTCTCTCACCCTTGTTGTCACATTCATACACATGTTTGAGTAGTTTAGTCATTCATCTTGTTCTACATGGTTCGTCACATCAACCTTCAATTCTCAGATATTTTTTTCACAAGATAAATTAAAAAGACAGGAAATAATTTCATGCGACAGTGTTACAGTTTCTCGATCGTTTGTCCATTGAAATTTAGCTCCCATAACGGGATAGGATGTCTCCATTGAAAACAACAACATTAAAATGCCACATTGAGAAAAGGAACTTACCACACAATGTGTGTGAAAATTGTAGGGAAATTAGGGGTGCCAAACCGGCTGTCTTGCCACTATTTAAGTTGTATATTAAACTTCCACATCGTCAAGATTCTCCGGTTGTTGGATGTATGTACGTATATGTGGAATTGAGTCCAAAATTTACACAAGGCATGAGGTTGAATATAGACATGGCAACGGGGCGGATCGCGGGTGGGTTTAAGCATCCCCGCCCCCGTATCCATGCACCCATCCCCGCCCCCGTCCTCAAACTATATCGGAGGTAAAAATTAAACACCCAACCCCGCCCCCAATGGAGACGGGTCTCCCGGCCCACTCCCACCTGCGAAAACTCTTTTTTTTATAAAATATTTAAAAAATGCATATTTTTTCATTTTTTTCATAACAACAAAAAACAATAATTATATTAATAATTAAATATCTAATAAACTTTTTTCAAAAGTGAAAAATAAGTATAATAAATATGTTTCTAGAGAGTAATAATATATTAAAATAGGTTGGTACTTATGAAAATAAGATTATAAAATTTAATAAAGTAAATTTCAAAAAGCGGGTGCGGGGCGGATGTAAGCATCCCCCGCCCCCGACCCTGCCTGCGTACTAAAAATTTAAATTTCCCATACACCCGCACCCGCACCCGGTCAAATCGGCTTTTCCTCGTTAAATTCGGGGCGGGGGCGGCCGTGTCTGGCAGAGGCGGGTTTTGTTGCCATGTCTAGTTGAATGTTGAATTTGTATTAAAGTCTCACTTTGTTAAAGTTTTCAAGTGGTTAAAAGAATATACGACTTTTGGGTACCTCATCCCTTGAGATGATTTTTAAGAGTCGGATTCAAATTTATTTAAAATGGTATTAGAGTTGAATTAAGGATGACAATGTGAAAATCGAATCAAGACCTAGGTTCAACGTGAATATAGAAACTTATATGAATTTGAATCAAGAGCCACGTCATTGATCATTTGAACTAGTTTTTGATCAAGCCCCGTAAATAAACCACTTCGGAAAAAATTATTTTTATAAGTGGAGAGTGGTCAGGTAGTGTGTTTCATTTAGGCATGACAATGGGGTGGGGTGGGGACGGGTTTTACCTTCCTCGTCCCCATACCCTACTCTCATATACTTACATGTTACCCTGCCCATACTCAACGGAAATGAGAAATCGAATCTCATCCCCTCCCCCGACGGGTTCGGGTATACCCGCCTCATACCCATCCCCCACAGTGGATAATTTTTTAAAAATAAAAACTAAAGTATTTTTCAGCCCCGAGCGCAATGTTGTAATGCATTATCCAAGAAAGAGATGATGACAATTGATGGCTATGATGATGAAGAAGAGAAAGGCCGAGAATGTGTGATATGTAAGGAGATAAGAGAAAGTTATGATAAGTGTGTGTCATCTGAAAGACTGAGACTCTGACTATGTGAGTGAAATGATATAGGGTTCCGGATTTTATTTACATAAAAGGGATAATAAATTGATTTTATACATTCGGAACGAGTTTGGGTATGGGTTCGAGGTGGGTACCAATATCCCTGTTACCCGCCCCGTATCCGTGTTTTGAAATCGGGTAAAACCAAACACATACTCAAACCCAGTCAAAACAGAGAAAATTCGTCAAAATGGGTTTGATTCGGACGGGTACCCGCGGATATGAGTTTCGTTGCCATGCCTAGTTTCATGGATGTCTAGTGATAACCGAGATGCAAGTGCATGAGGATGAAAATTGTTGTTTGAAGGGTAACATACCTAACTGAATGGATGAAACCACACTACAGAAGAAGATTGTTGATACATCGTGTATGAGTAGGAGTCTCACATTGAATAAAAAAATGAACGTTAAGTAATATATGTATGTATATAAATGAAATAATTGATATATCTAGTGCCTTACAATTTTCGGTTGAAAAAAATATTTATAAACTTAATATCTATTGCAAGCACTTTTCAATTCAAAGATTAAGTTTATAAATATTTTTACAAATGAAAAACTAACTGAATTTTTTTAACAGATAATATACATTTGAAACGAATTTAAATATCAAATCTTTGATATATGTCCAATTACTTAAATTTTACATAAAGATTAATATGACATAATACAATGATTGAATTTCTTGATTAATAACACATTCATTCCTTTTTAAATGTCCCTTTCGTTGAATAAAATAAATGTTCATGTTTATTTTTCGTTTTCAATGTTTAATACAACACTGGTTATTGGTTGGCCAACAATAATTTTAGGTATGTATGATTTGCTAAAGAGTATATATTAGTCAAAAGAACAAAAGACAGAACCAATGTAACACAAGGCAGAACACATAACAAACTTTTATAATATTGAATAATTTTTTTATCTTATACAATTTTTAGTGGACAAAAAGTAATTATTTTTGTATTTTGGATAACTTATACGTGAGACAAAAAGTTGTGATGTGGTTTAGTAAGGGACATAAATTTATGTTTTTATCATGTACCTTGCCTCCAGTTTGTGTTATCCCAGAAACAGTTTTACAAATCAAACATTGTGTTGGGTATTTGTATTGGCTGCATTATTGCTAAAACAAATATCCTTGTTGTGTAAGTTGGAACCAATGTTCCAACATGTGGTTAGGCATCCCTGTAAAATGTTGGATACAATGTTCCAACATCCTGGCACGGTTCAGTGTGCCTGAGTTCATGCCTATTTGTACGCGTGCTCTTTATTGTTTAAGGAAACAATATTTCCTTATCTTATTGACCAAACAACGCGCATATCTTTACAGGAATCAGTTGTGGAATATTTCTAAAGTAGTATTTTTATTTTAGGAAATATTTGTTTTGATTCTTGTTTTGCAGATTAGCCGAACCGATCTGCTATGTGCTGAAGTCCAACAACAATATTTAGCCCAAGCTGCTTCATTATATAAGGGAGACTTCAAGACCTAATTGATCATTCAAGCCGTCATACTAAAAAGTTTAGATTTTTAGGGTTTTAAGTCTACATGTGCTCTACTCTTGTATTGTTTGTGATGCAGGTTTAGAACCTTTTGTGAGCCTTTCTTGTATCGTTTGTGATACTTGTTTAGGACTGTTTGTGTGAGTTTGGTACTCTTGTATACTACACCGAAGTTGTGAAACAAGGTGTTAGTTGTTGTGTTTGAAGGTAACTTCGTCGTTTGAGTTTGTGTTTAGGTCTGATAGGTCATAGGAGCTGTGATTGACCATAGGATAGTGAGATGGGATCTCAGATCTAGGAGTTCCTAAGTTGAAATCTATACGGGTAGGTCCTAGGTCTTTAGTGTAAACGAGGAGTTTGTTGATTCCTATAGAATAAGGACTACACTAGTGGATTTCCTTCCTGACTTGGTAGCCCCTAGAGTAGGTGTGTTTGTCACTGAACTGGGTTAACAAACTCACTGTGTTCTTTACTTTCTTGTCATTTATTTTTCTGCGTTTTATTTGTTTATTTGTGTGATGTTGGAACATTAACCGGAACATCTGCCTACTGTGTGTCTGGCGTTGAAACATCGCATAAAACATTATAAAACCTGTACGCTAGAATTACACATTGTACAACTGGAGTTGTCATGTCCTGTCCTTCATTTTTTTAGCAGATCAAATGCACCCTTAGGGAGCGTGTGATATGTTAAACACTAATTACTTGACAAAACAACACAAGACAAAACATGACAACAACATATGATAAACTTTTATGATATTGAATAATTTTTTGTCTTATATCTATTTTTGGTGGGCAAAAGATTATTTTTGTATTTTAAACAACTTGTCCGTAAGACAAAAAGTTGTCTTGCGGTTTAACAATAAATTTATATACAATTCTTTACTTTTTGAAAGGAACCGCCGATATAGTACAAACCAAATTAAGGTGATAACCATATATTAAAATTATTTTCAATAGGTAATGCTATTGCTTGTTTGTTCCCTGCCTATGTATCCACTGACAATTCTTTTAGATTTTGTGTGTTCCCACCAATGCTAGATTAAGATTGCATCAAAATTGCTATGTGGACAACTTAATGCTTGAATAAGGCCAAAAGTAGAAAAATATTTTAAGCTAAAGAGGGAAAGCTTCTTTGTTGTTTGTTCCAGTTACAATTTTACATTAATTAAAACCTAGGAAACGTGGGCCATGTATTCTTTAATCATGTTAACTCTTTGTGTTTTTTTGAAAGGATGTTAACTCTTAGTGTTCTTAATATTTAAATTCTTAATTACTCTCTATACATTGGGTTAGATTTTGATAGCTCAACCAACAAATGCTCCAAATCCAAAGAGAATATCAAACAGGAGTACTTCTGAACCAACTATATCAAAGAATATAATCGGCATGCAATATCAAATAATAAAGATATATCGACAAAGTCATGTTTTCCAGCGAAGATTAGTAATCAATAAAGTCGGTAAATACTTAGCGTTAATAATTTTGTTAACCAAAAAACTATGTCTTGGTATGAATTCAATTCCTTTGTATTAGAACTCGAAATAGAGATTACACGAAGACGTCACCATTAAAATTTATTGAGCTCCTTTTATCTGAACTCTATCCAGTTTCAATTATAAACAAAAAGTTCACGTTTTAGATTCATTCAATAACTATGTATTTAGTTTGTATTATAGACCATAGGTTATTGAATGAATCAGTGAACTTTTGCTTATAATTGAGACCAGAGGAACTACCAAAATAAGTGTTTGATGTTTAGTTTTAGATGAAGGTAAATCAGAACAGTTTCCTCTGCACTAACACATATCTGTTTTGGTGATTCTGTATTTTATTTGTAGGTTCCGTTTCTGTCATTTAGTGTTGGAATCTAGTTGTTGCTACATATCTTACTGTCATGTCATTGTGCAGTTGTTTTCATGTTATATTTGCTATACTTTTTTAATAGTCTTTTTTCTTATGAAAAATATGAGAACCTCTTGAGTGTTTTTGCATGACTTAGTCATCATGTCTAGGCTATGTCAAACTTATTTATTAACCAAATTAAGATAAAAGACTTCAAATCAACTAAAAGCTTATAGACCTGTTTCACACACACATATATATCGTTTAGATCAAATATACTGATTTATTTAATTGCATCTAAATAATATACTAATATACTTTTGTTGATAATATATTACTTTTCTTAGGGGACATATTAATTAAAATGTGTTAAAATTATCAACTTGTTGATGTTTCTAAAGTATTCTATATAAATAGATAGTATACCTAAATATATCATCTTTCAAAAGACTTTATTACATATTTGATTTAGACATTTAAACAGACTTTAGGGCATTTGGGCTTTCAAAAATAAGAAGCCAAATATTAAAAGAAAATGTCTATTCTACTAGGTAAACAAAAGTATCATCAATTCTAAACCTTGATTTCGTATTTGGGTAGAACATAACTCTTTGTTTGGTTGTTTAGTGTTTCCGCTAGTTCTAGACTTGTGTCTGAGAAATTGAGACTAGATGTAGAGATGACAATTTGATCCATATTCAATGGGTACCTGCGAAAAATACTCATAATAGGTAGGGTAAAAATTCACATAATAGGTATGGAGATGGATGATTATCCGCAAAAATGAGCGGGTATGGGTGCAGATACGGGGACCATAGTAACCACCATGCTCCATACCCGCGTAATATATATTCCCCTTATATTATTATAGAAAAAATATATGTATATTAATTTTTAAAAGAATACATCCTTTAAAAAATACAATTTTCAAAAAAAATACATGTTAACCTATGATATATTTAAAATGTTTATTTATAACATAATGCAACCACAATGTTAATATATCAACAAAGATATGAAATCATGTATGGTGAATAATACTATGGTCACAAATCTTGATAAAAAATTAACGTCACCTAACAATTTTATCAAACTCCTCTTACTTTTTTCTTTTATTGATAAAAATATTTCATAACTATGTAACAATCTTTGAATTTTTTTTTTTAATTGTGTTAATATGATATGATAATTTTGTATTGGTCGATTTATTTTTAGTAAAAATGCGGGTAACGGAAACAGGTACTGAGGTGGCTGGAGGGTACAAGCACGGATACAAATGTTGCTATCCACACCAGTATGAGTCCAAATACATGTTTTTTTTAAAGTGTGGGTATGGGAACGGGTACTATAGTACTCTGCCTAGACCCTACCCATTGTCATCCATAACTAAGGATGAATTGTATTCTCCTTATTTTACCTATGCATTTTCATATATCTCATATTTATTAGAAGGGTAACATGTGTACTGATAAGCTTTCTAATGTTGATTTTTCCGTTTAGTGTTATGCTTGATATGACATTTCGCCTCATATTTGAGAGGATTTTTACCTTAACGGTTTAATCTTCCTTTCTTTCGTTTCCGTTTATGTTTTCCTTAAATTTCGGCCTCGTCCACCTATGTGTATTTCTTTTTTCCCTATTTTTTAATAATATTTTTGAGGTGTGGAAGGTGCTTGTTGTCTTGTTAATGTGACAAAGTAGTTGGGATGTCATTAACGTCGTTGCACTTCTAAATTTGTGAGAAAAAGAAGAAAAAAGGTTAAATACAACTCAAACATATAAGACACAAATGAGACACATACCAAATAACACATCATAACTTATTTAAATGTCTAACCCAAAACATATTAATGTTTTCCTTGAGGATACATGCATCAAGAAATAAGTTAAGCTCATAGAATCATATTCCAAAGGTTTTTGTTAGGCAACAACTATAAAATCCACAGTAGTAGTGGGCCATATATGTGTACTACAGAAATGTGTGATAAAGAGAGCTTGATTCAAACAACTCAAAATTCAAATTAATAATGTTTGTCAGTAGTGTCTTATTCCAACTAATCAGTGCCTTCATTCCAAACAGTAACCTCCCACTCACAATCTTCCTCTATTTAAACACCACCTTCTTTTGGTGCAACACAACACACTACAAAAATCTTATCATAGGCCAAATATTGTAAGCACAAGAAAATTAAGAAAAGAGAGTCATGTCTAGCCAAAGAAACTCAAGAGATTCAAAGTTGAAAGAGAAACAGATTAATGATCTTGTGTCAAGGTTACAACTACTATTGCCTCAGCTGAACCAAAGAAACAACTCAAGGGTATGATTAATTTGATCATGTCCAAGAAACTAGTGAATTCATATTTGCATGCTCTACATAATTAATTACATACATTGTTTCCAATAGTTAATTCCATAACCAATTTTCCTTTGAAAAAACCAATTTTACTTTGTATATATAGCTAGACAGACATATGGTGGTTGCAATAGTAATGACATCTTTAGCTTAATTTATTTTTAAAAAATACATAGGTTATTTTCACCAACCTAAAGTTTATTTTTCATCCTAAGTTACTATAATTAATATGATTTTTTTTTAATTATTTTGATTATATAAGAAAATAATTTTACCTTTGGTTTGTATTACATGACAAAGTTGTAAGTAAAAGACGACAATTTGCACCTGCACTAAAGTTTTGGCTTGGAACCATGAATGTACCTGCACTAATGTTTTGGCTTGGAACCATGAATGTTACAAACCCATAAATTGTATGATTCATACATATATGAATAATTACTTCATATTCTACAATTTACAACCTGTTTATCACGTTTATCACCTTTGAATTGTGTAAGGAAAAAACAACTAATTAAAGACAAGTTTAGATTGCAATTGGAATTTTGCTTGCAAGTTAGTACGTAATTAGCTTATAATTGATAAAGAGATTGTTTCTACAAACTGAGTTTGGAAGCATTTGAAAATGTGGACCAATTTTTTCCACAAATCTACCAATTGTTTGGCTTATACGACTTCTTTCACTTGAAAAACTTGAATAAAATCATAATAGTATATCGTTAACATAAAATCATACTATTTATGCCAACAACACACTATTTATCATACTATTTTGTGCACGCTATTAAGTTGAAATTTTTATGCATTTTAATAAATCTATGTGTGGCATGCATAATTTACTAAATTATGTTTAAATTTCTACCCATAAAAAGATATGTTTTGAAAAAGTATGTTATTAACACTCTTCATAGTTCATAGAACGAAAACAACAAAAACATAGACCCGAAAGTATAAAGGGGACTGAGTTTAAATCATCTCTCAAATTGATATATAAACAATATAAAGTTTCATCTCAAAAACAATCAGTTTTTTTAAATAAAACAATTATTTTCCTAAAAAAAAACATTTTTAAAAAATATTAAACCTAGATACAGTGATGCACTCTATAAGCAACATTCTTAGGTTCATCTGACAAAGACATAATTTTTGTTCATATCCCTTTAAAATTGTTAGTGTGACCTATATTATCTTTTCTGCCAAAAATAGTAGGAACAATACCTATATTTTATCTTTCTTTATTTTTTGGGTTAATCGAGTAAACAATCTCTCGTCTCTGTAAATATTCAGAATTTCATTTTTAGTCTCTACAAAATAAAATCGTATTTTTTAATCTCAGTAAAATTTTCTATCAGCATTTTTAGTTCCTGTAAAATTTTCCATCAACATTTTTAATTCTTGTAAAAAATTTCCGTCAATATTTTTGTCCTTAAAATCCGAAAGGAAAATGTCACATGGACTAAAAAGTGTGATTTTATTTTGTAGGGACCAAAAACAAAATTCTGAATATTTATAGAGACCATTTACTTAATTAACTCTTGTTTTTTTAAATGCCAAATTATAATCTAAACATAGATCAACAATTTTTTTTATGGAATTATGTACCCGCCTTTCTTTTTCTTTCTATAACAAGTAGTTTTTGTTGTGTTGCAGCAATCAGCATCCAAGATCTTGCAAGAAACATTGAATCATATTAGGAGGCTGCAGAAAGAGGTGGAAGATCTCAGCGAGAGGCTAACACAATTGATGGATTCTGTGGATATCAATGATAATGACAGAAGAACTTTAGAGAACTTTTTTCAATATTAATAATAACAAATTAGTCCTTTTTAATTATGCAGTCTATTGTCTACCTATTGCCTTTTCTCTCTTATGTTTCCTTCCCTTATAGATTGTGATGTGGCTACAAACCCATCATGTATATGTATGTATATTGTTCAATAAAATTTAATAATTAAGAACAAGGATTTAGTTGTCTGCAAATCCAAGTTCAACTGACAAAATGTCGAAATTGTTAGATCGGACACAATGATCGGGGTTCGAACCCCGGTACCTACACTTGTATGTGTGAGTTTATAATGGCAAAAGGATTTAGTCTATCCTCTAAAAAAAACAAGGATTTAGATTATATGCATTGTGATGGTAAAAAAAACAGGGTAATAGTCCTTTTAATCCTTGAATGTGTAAGGAGTAATCACAATAGTCCCTCAATATATTAAAATTTTAAAATAGTCAGTGATTGTGCACTTTATTAGTCAAAATAGTTTATGACGCTAAAATAATCCCTCAATATTCACAATAACGCTTTTCATATAGGGATTAAAATGACAATAATTAAGTACTTATAAGGATTGATATGACAATAAGCAAGTATATTGAATGAATAATATGACAATATTAACGAAATATTTTTATATCAGGGACTACGTTGACTAACGAAGTGCACAATCAGAGACTATTTTGAATTTTTGATTTATTGAAGGACTATTGTGGCTACCCGTTATACATTCATGGATCAAAATGACTATTACTCCTAAAAACAATTATACATTAATGGTATCTCACCATATAAATATTTTGTAAAGATAATTTAGAAATATATAAAAGCGGTATCATCTACCAAAAAAAAAAATATAAGCGGTATTATAATATAATTTGATTGGATGTATTATGTATGTATGTTTACAAAAATTACACTATTAATACATAAAAATTCATCTCAAAAGAGTAACAGTAGTAAAAACAAAAAAATATTAAGTTGTATTATGTCTATTGATCACATTGATTTTCATTGGTCCATGCATGAAATGAAATGTTCTTCTAGTATTTATGAAAATTCGTTTTTTTAGGCTATGAAAATTAATGACAAGACTCCTCTAAAATGAACAATTCATTTTAGAGAGTAATTAATCGTTGATAAATAAATTAATGGTCTGTATTATGTTGCACAAACATAAAAATTATGTCTGGTTAAAATGTCAACTCTTAATTTATTTTTCACTTTAATAATGACTATTCACTTTAACGAAGTCAAATCCATAAAATAAGTATTCGTACATAAGTTAACTTTTAAAAGAATAAAATAAATATAGAAGTATGTGTGTGGTGGAGGTTTTGTGATGTGTGGTGGCGGTGATGCAGTAGGGAGACGGAGCATCAGAATCGTTTCTTACTGTTGTTTTCGGTGATGTCTAAACGGTGGCAAAATGGGTGGTGGCCAACAGGAGGGTTAGCGAGGTTATTGGTGTTTGCGTGGTGTGATGGAGATAGTTGCTTGCGTGATGGTTGGGGTTTTTTGGAGGTGTGGTTTTTGCGTGGTGGTATGGATGGGGTAGGCTTGGATTTTGTTTATGTTGTTGTGCGGAGGGTTGTCTTCGATTTAAGTGTAATTTCACTGCTTTCGAAGATAGTCATTTGTTAATGTTTCTTGTGGGTTTTTCAGATTTTGTCGTAGATGCACGAGGTTTACAATTGGGGGCTCCCATCTTTCATTTGTATGTTTCTATTTTATGACTCTAGTCCTAGCACCTCTTGTGCTGGTCAGGACTCATTGTGATTTTAATAAATTTCATTTTAGCTTCTTAAAAAAAATATTTTTTTAAGGAGCTTTGAACCTTTTTATATAACGGTTTAGCTAATCACTTTGTAAAAATGCCAAAGGACTTTATCATTTTGAGGAATGTTGAATGACAATTCCACCAATTTGCTAATAAAAACCAAAATAGTTCATATTTTCTTGCTAACGAAACAAGACCAAGAATAACATTGTTCCTCATGTTCCATATACTCCAAGTAGAAGATGCCAAATCAAATCCTTCACTTTCTTAGTTTTTTTTTTTTGGGTGGTGTCATTTCTTAGTTTTCTTTCCTCTGACCAATTTCCAAAAAATTAAGAACCCACTCAAAAATATGTTTCCAAATCTCCTAAAGCAGAAGATACAAGCATAGGTGTATTGTCTAGCAAAACACCTCTCTTAATCAAGAACCCAACTTCACTTGTCCTCTTGGTTGAAAGGACAAATTCCAACAATCAATGGTTGGATAAAAATTAAAATTAAAGGAATTACTTATTTCTAATCAACATGTTTATAATCCTTAGCTATCATATAATTAAATCAACATAAACAATAAACATGTTATCAAAACCAAAATACTTACTCCCTCAAAAAAAAAAAAAAACTTGTATCATACCATGTTAATGCAAGATGACGAATGCAGAAGCGTATGTGAAGAATCCACAGAGTTTTGATTGAAATGGTATTCCAAATTATGACGTTGTGATCTTCTGATTGTAGATTCATTAGTTTTGTTTTAGTATTGTGAATTCAAAGAAATATCATAATGAAGATTTTACTATATTGTTTCTTACTGGTTTGAGCGATGATTATGCAATGATAAGATCCACAGTCTTGATGATGGGGTCGTTTCCAGCTTGAAATTCAAAACGTGTTGGAAAAACTAGTAACTGCCAGAGAGCTTTCTCCAATATCTACAAATATTCTTGTTAATCGTAGAAAATCAGGGGGCGGATATGGACGTGGAAATGGCCCTTACAAAAGCATAGTTTGTACTTTGTGTCGAAAACTAGGTCACATTGTTGAAGTGTGCTACAAGAAACATGGTTACCCTCCAGGGCTCAGGACCGATTCAATCAACATGGTCGATGCTGACAACATCAATGTTGATGGTGAAGATAAGGTTTCACAAGAATCTGGTGATCATAAGCAAGTAGCAATATTCGGTCTTGAGGAAGATAAAGTTCTCATGGCAATCCTTAGGAAAATCAATGTCATGAATTCAGTGGATAAGAGTGTGAATCAAGCTACTATTTCCGAGTTCACAAAGTTTAAAGGTAAACAATGTGTATCTTGTTGCTCTATCAATAGTAATCTTTGGAGGTGTGTGGTCTTTCTTATGGCGGAGGAATCTCTTCATGTGGGAAGACGGTTTATTAGAGAATCTATTTGAGGTGCTAGAGGGGTGGGCGAGATCGGAAAGAGAAGACGCTTGGTGGTGGAAGTTGGAAGAGGAGGGTAGATTTACAGTTAGATCTTCATATGAGTTGCTTGCGGGTTTGATGATGCCTCCGGAGACTTTGAGCGAATCAAAAGAAATGGTGTTTGGTTCGGTTTGGAAAAGCCCAGCTCTGTATAAGGTGGTAGTCTTTTCTTGGCAACTTCTTCTTGACCATATTCCAACGAAGGTTAACCTTGTAAGGAGGACAATTTTACCCGCCGATGCTTCGGATAGGTGTGTTTTTTGTGATCAAGCGGGAGAAACATCTTCTCATCTATTCCTTCATTGTAATTGGTTTTTTTATGTGTAGTCCAAGATTAGTAGTTGGCTAGAGATCAATTTCATTACACCTCAATCTTTGTTTCAACATTTTGAATGTTGGACCGGGAAAATTGGGAAGAAAAGACTCCGTAAAGGGTATTGGTTGGTGTGGCATGCCGTTCTTTGGGTGATTTGGAAAGCTCGGAATGATAGGATTTTTAATAATTGTTGTTTTCGGGTTTTCAAAAATCAGTACTACCAAAAGAATTACCGGGGTGAGTCACGACCAGGTCGCTTTCTTTAAGACGTTTCGCGGCACTACCCAAGTTTGTGCAAGGTAG
>Ga0315914_1001918_pt1 | contig 31739 bp, 23 predicted proteins | sample MpolenodulesMG_FD_203920 | JGI IMG/M metagenome (GOLD analysis project Ga0315914, IMG submission 203920) | Medicago polymorpha root nodule microbial communities from Los Angeles, California, United States - elongated nodules | ecosystem: Host-associated > Plants > Roots > Nodule | place: USA...
GGTGATGGAATGATTAAAATAAATTATTTTGATGAGAGAGAATTATTGGTTAGGAGAGAGATAGAGACAAAGGCACCGAAAGGCACCGAAGCCAAAGGCACCCAAGTGCTACCCCCTAATCATTCTCATTTCCTTTTTTTAAAAATATTATTGAATTGAAATTTTAAATCTCCTTATCTCCTCAATTTTATTTTATTTTATGGAATATGGGTTATATTTTCACTCTCAATAGTTTAACAATATGTAATTACTTTTTTGATATACGAAAATCAATTTGCATCATTATTGATACTTGTTGATGTATTTTTCCATTGATTATTTTCACATTTAATTCAATTGAATTCTCATCTACCAATCAAAAGCAATCTAAGAATAAGTCAAACAATATACATTTTTAATGTCATTAAAATTTCATTTGTGTTGTTTGTACATAATAAGGACATGTGTCATTGTTTTAGATAGAAGAAAGGAGAATGCCATGTGGATTGGTTATTTCAACCATTCTCAAATGTATGTATAGGAGATTAATTTCCCAAGGCTTAATTGTTGGGAGTTAGCGGGGGAAAGGCTTTGGAGGGGAGGAAGGGAAATTAAGGGGTAGCCATCACCTTGTTTGGGAGTGTTTTCAAAATATTTGGTGCTTTTTTAAAAATTTGAAATTCAAAAATAGGTGTTTTTTTGAAATTTGAAATTCAAAATTGGTGCTTTTTTGAAATTTGAAATTCAAAATTTTGACACATAGGAAAATAATTATAAATTTAAATATTTTTTTTAAATAAAATACATTATGAGTACAAAGTTCCTCGAAAACGGTAGTCACTTTTGTGTCAATCAAATCATTATTTCAAGGACATTCTTCCTCATAAATTTCCTCGGTAATAAGATTGCAACCAACGGACGTGAGTTCCTCATACAAAAATTGACATTCCGAGGAGATATTGACAATTTCCAAAGAGTTTTGTGCCTCGAAATTTCAGTGCTTTCTTGTAGTGATCGTAGATACATCATCGCGCTACAAACTGCACTAATGGCGCATAGGCAAATGATTGAACAAAATAGATCGACAAAAAAAAAATCTCTACAGATGTTGTACAACTCAATAAATAATTATTGAAATCTGAACCTTGTAGAAAACAGAAATAACAATTCTAACCAAAGAGATAGTAAGTAAAATATTCATTCAGATTCCTTATTTTTTTCTATAATCACGAAGGCTGAACAGAAGCAATTGCCTCCGTATTGTTTTAAATGAATAAATATGTTCAACAAAAAATTATTGTGTTTGTGCAGATATTGTAATCATGATATCAATAATATCAACGCAGAGGAATCGGGAGGGATAACAAAATCAAAAGTTACAGGCTTTGTTGCATATAAGGGGACCGTCCTAATCCAAAAAAATAAGTCCAAAATTTGGGTGTTAAAATAAATAAAATAAAATAAAATTAGGGGTCATTAAATATAAAACAAAAAACAATGTTAAATTATAAAGGAAGAGGTCGGATGTTGAAGCAAAAAACTTTTTTTCTGAACTAAAAATGTTGTAATTATTAATGACTTTTTTCGAAGAAATTGTTTTGTATGAACACTTAAACAATGTTTCTTTGTATGAAGTTTAATGTTTTTATTAGATTACTTTTTAACATAATAAAATCTGTCATCTTCAAACAAATTATTTTCACACTCTCGGAATTCAAATTTTGTATACCTCTTAATTATTATGACCCAAATTGTAGGTTTGTCTTAGACCACAAAAACCTCAAAACGGATTTTGCATATAACTCAAAGATCAAATTTCTTTTGTCAACCATATTAGTTCAATTATGTTTCAGCTATTTCACTTGAAACCAACCAAGACATAGTAACTTTGATAACATGTACGCTTACATGTAAGCACAAGAATTACTTTGTCAATATCAACTATAAGAAAGTTGTCACCCTTTATTCTATTACATACAGCTTCCAGGTGTGCTTTGACACACAAAAGATATGTAGATGAGAGAGTATGGAATTGTGAAGGTGAATATGAGTGGCAGAGTTAAAACGGTTTGGAAGGAGTATGTTCTTAAAGTGGTTTTTACAACAAAAGTTTTAGTTTTCTTGCGTTTTCACCGTTTCTGTTCTTCATAATTGTTTTCTTAGAGTGGAATTCATGAAATTATTGTTTAAATGAATTGGAATTATTTTGATATATAATTTTTTTTCCTGCTTTGAAATATCGGCAAATGCTTAATGATCAGTATGTAAAAGTTTTAGAATTCCAGTACATACTTTGTTAATCAAGCCCATGAAACATTGCATATTCTTTATGCTCCCCACCCACTTTACTTAAGCTTGTGCCTGCGGTTATCATCGATGGACATGAGCAAATGGCAGGCAATGTTCTAATGATCTATTTCTCTAAATGCATATCTTTGTTATTCTATTTTGAATACCGATTTTTTTTTTTCATTATCAGACCAAATTTTGTATCCTGTGATAAAAGAATTCTACTAATATTCATTTTCATCAATAATATTTCCTTTTAATGCTGGTAGCAATTGTTTTGACACATGAAAAATGTCACTTCTTTGTCTTTCTCAAATTTAAGTCTTTAAGTTGAATTCTGCAGGCCTGCGGGGGTTGCAACACGAAGTTATAGATGTTCAAACATCTCAACAAAGATTATTTATGTCGTGTTATTTTGACAACAAAAAATGACAAAGCATTAGTTGGGGTTTATGGGTCTCTGAAAGATACCGTTCAAGAACTCTCTTATTTGATCTAACTAAAAATATTAAGAATCCTAACATCCATACATTTAATACATTCATTATATAAAGTTGATTTACTTGCAATTTTACAATAATAACCTAGAAAAGGTATCGTTATTTCATCTCCTTTAATCATCCCACACCACTTTCATATTTATTGGTTTGTTTAACAGTAGAAATCACATATTCATTTTGTATGTTGTGTTGTTGACTCAAAAACCCTTGCGTTGGGTGTGTTAAATACTCTTGAATTGTTGTATACTCCTACATGGTTAAGGATTACAATTAAGTACCTTTTCATTGCATATACATATACACACAAAGTCAAACTTACTTTTTTAATGTTTTCAAAATATGGTTACCAGCTGGTGTGCCCGTTGATGATAAGCATTGGGCTCCATTTTTCCCAATCACACACCATGATACTGCCACTGAGATTCTAGTTCATCCTCAGAGGCTGCAATGTTCGTACTTTGCTAGTTAGTTGGGTATGGTTACTTAATTATGTTATCTATTTATCGATTTATTAATTAATTGGTTTGAGAATGTTTTTGAGAAGTATAACTTTTTTACCAGCATTTTCTTGGTTTAGTAATAACTGCATGTCGTTAAACCAAAGCAAAGGGCATGCATGTTTTTTCGTGAGCATAGTTATAGGCTATGTTTGGTTAATGGTGCTCTTTTTATGTTTTGCTGTAGATTGGTGAGAATTGGGGATGAAATGCTTTACCAATCTATGTATATCTATGTCTTGGTTGTAAATCATGGCTTAGATGTACTTTGCTCTTTGACCATGGTTGATCTCGTGCCATGTGTATCTGTTTCTAATATTAAGGAGAAAGGGAACCCGCCGAAATCAGCCTCATGCAGGAGAAGCTCTACACGCAACAAAACTGAAAATTCATGTCGAATAATTCAACCATCTGCCATGACAATGCAGCTTCTTCTTTTTTGATCAATCAGAAAAGGAAGAAGAAAAACATAAAAGCTGTTCAATGCGGCTATCTGAAAACAAACTACTCTTTCTTTAATTTGGAAATCAAAAAGTACATTTCCTCAGTCTTTGCAAACCCAAACTTGTGTAATAACCTAAACCAAACTTGTAATCACAAAATAACCAGTGTAAGAAAGAAGAGATACATTGCTAACCTAACATTTTCTGCACAAACTAAATACAAGCAATAAATTGTTCAAAGCACTCCTAACACTAGAAATTTGAAACCTTCAAATGGAAAATAGGAAAGAAAATATAAACGGAGGTTTTAACGGGTTCGCTTTCCAGACATACTGATAGAGCTAACTTTCATAGGAGTTGCTACCACCAACGGAGCTTCAGGGGAGTCACTAACAGCATAGTTGTCATGCATAAACCGGGATTCTATAATTGACTCGTCCTTCAATACTATCTTGTAACAGTAACAGCTTTTCAGCCCTTGTTGATTCCTGTAACATTCATGAGCACTGTTCTTTACCTGCTGAAAATCCCATATCACACTGAACTTGCCCACAGTTGCAACAAGGTGGCGTTCTTGTTTACCATTCTCAGTGACCTGAAAGACAAAAAGCAAATGATTAATACTTGCTGCAGGTTGACTAACTCAGTAAAAGTAAAATAAAAATAATCACCATCAGTTTAAATTAACATTCCAGATGCAAGTATGCAGCATGGAATAAACAAGGGATTCTATCTCGAGGTGCATAAAAGGGTATCCATATTTATAACTCACTGATCACTATAAATGTGTATGAGCTACACAGAATGTGATAGTGTTCTTTCCACTGTGAACAGATAACCATTTCCCTACAGTCGTGTCTTCTATTAAAATCATGCACATAACGATTGTTAAAAATGATATCAGCCCAACTTACAGATAACATTATCAAAATTTCACTTATTTAAAAAAAAAAATCAAAATCAAAATTTCACTTAATGAGTTGATGGAGTGAATCATGATAACTTGATTTCTTAACCTGCTAAAAGCTATGTCTTGTACTCTACTAATGGTGATCTTATACTTGCTTTTCATCCTTTTACAATTTTTTAAAATAGCCCTCATTACTTATGCTACCATTACCATTTAATCTCACCCATCATTTTCAGAATCGGCCATTTATACATCTTGCTGCATTAGATGAGCTCCATGATAATTTCACCATCGCACTATTATATGGATCACACATTACATTAATGTGTACCTAGCTTTTAAACAGAAAGCGTATGACCCAAACATAAGTAACAGAAAGTGTATGACCCACTAGGTTTACCCCCATACTATTGCTAAATCAGACAGCAGAAGTTCCATCCATGTACCAATAACACCCTAGTTTCCACACATGGTAATAAGCCTATAATAGCAAGAGAATTAATTGCCCCTTCACAAAAGAAAACCTAGAATGGAATTTTTAGTGGTAAACATTGATGGTACTTAATGTCAAAATTTTCAGTTTAATGAAATTTGTAGTCAGTGTTGTTAAATAGCGGCTGTAGCATAGCAAAAATTCAACAAACCGCTATTTCCTGTGATATGCTATATAATTCAAGAACATTGTCAAATAGCGGTTATAGCGCAGGTATAGAACTATTGCATAGCGGAATTTGAACAAACCGCTATTTTCCACAATCCACAATTGACAATATTGTGTGTAGGTATGAACGAAAACATCAGAATGTGTATGAGTGTGTGTTGGACAGAATGTAAGTGTCAAATAGTGTTCTGCTCCCATTCATATTCATATTTATATGTCATAAAAAAGTACGATGATGATGCTACATGTCAATCAAAATAGAAGGCAATGACACAATAATAGAGAAGAGTGATTGATTACCCATGAGAAATGGCCACCATGAAACTTATTGGTAGTTCCAGCCAAATGTGAATCCAGAGGAGTGAGCTTCAACAATCTAGGAGCACCTATCCTGTTTCCCATACGACCACCAAAACCAGTCTTTGTCTTCCCATCTTTATCAGTAAACAATGTACAAATCAACACCAAATAAGTATCAGTTGTACCCAACACCCACTTTCCATCAAAAGTAACATCAACGCTTGTAATAGGCGAACCAAGTCCAGGAAAAGCCGTCTTTGCCATCCTCATCGATTTATTCGAATACAACCTTATCTTCCCATCAAGAGACCCCACCACAATTGAACCATCTCCTGTAGTCGCAAAGCATTGAAAATTAGTCCCTCTTGAAAATTGATGCCCCTGGTTCCAATGCAAAACCGGAGAACTAGCAGTCGCTATGTTCTGAACAATTCCTTTTCTGTCACGCATATCCCATTGACATAGCCTATTATCATCCAACCCTAAAAACGTCGACTCCGAAGGATCCAATTGTGACCCTTTAGTATCATTTGTGATATCCCTCATAGTAATATCAGTCCCATCTTTCTCAAATTTCCACTCTGTAACAATCTTCCCTGTTTCTATATCAAGCTGGTTCAGCTTCGAAGCATGTGGCGCTCCACTATTCAAGGGACTCATCAGCATCATATTAGTTTCTGCCCTCATCAACAACGCCTTACTCGGCGTCTCTTGCCGGAGATTCCCACCTTCATATTTCACAGCTACCCCCTTTCGAATTCCCCGATCAAAATTCCGGTAAACTTGAAAACCAGCATCATTGAGTAAAAAACTATTATCAAGAGCACCTAGGGTTAGGGTTTGAATACCACCATTTGCAGCCTCTTCAAACTCCTCCATCAAATCACCTCTAGACCGATAAGGCTCCGGACTCTTCCCGGAGGCATCATCGGAAACTGCATCTTCCCAAACGGAATCATCCGCGGCTTCCGGCTTAACCCAACCGATAAACTCCTTACCGTAAACCTTAACCTTATTCTCTTCCGTCGGTGATAAACCGTAAACATTCTCAAACGTGCAGTTTTGAAATTCGGTGACGAATTTCCGGTAAGATTCATCGGTAGGGAATTTAAGAGCCCAGACACCGTTGGAGACGAAGTCGACACGGCGTTGATCACCGAACATCTTTAATTGAAGTTCGGTGGAGACCCTAGCACGGATTTTTGAACCGACTTTGAGAATCCATTGACCTTGAGAAACGTCGTCGTTTTCTTCTTCGTGGTCGTTTTTGACGAAGGCGTAGGAGGTTCGTTTGTCGGAGAGAATCCATTTAGCGTTGGGAGTGTTGCCGCCGATGTGAAGGTAAAGCTTGACAGCGTTTTTGGGAAGTGGTGTTTTTATCTCTGATTGTGATTTTGAAGGTGAAGGAGAAGAGTATTTGAGTTTTAAGGCACTGAGTTTAGCGTCAACATCGTCGAGGTTTGTCGCATTTTGTTGGGAGGAAGATTGAGCGTCTTGGTATTGATCTTGTTCTGGTTCTTGTTCGTCGTAATCGGAGTCGGAATCGGAGAATTCACGGCCTTCGCGGGACTGAGAAGTACCCATGAAATCCAAATCAAAATTAGAAATGAAATTGAAATTGAATTGGGTGTGATTGATTGATTGATTATAGTATATTGGGATTTGAAATTGAAATAGAAATGAATAATGAATCAGTTAACGCTTTTATAGCGTTAATGTCGGTTATTACTTTTACTCGCCTGACACGCTCTCTGCTATGCTCTGGGCGTGAATTTAACGCACTTCATAGTACGCCTCTATAGTACGCCTCTATAGTACGCTACGCTCCATGCTGTTTTTTTTTTTTTTTACTCTACTTTGTTAGTTTTTTCATTTTTTTGAAACATTACTTCATAGTTAAGCTTTAGCCTAGTTTTTTAGTAGTAATAAAAAAAACAGCTTGAAGGGTAATTTGAGTTTGGAGTAAACAATCACTTTCATAGTGTGGTCCAATGTGATTTTTTTTTTTTTAGAGATGGTCCAATGTGATGTTGTTAGTATTTTGAGAGTTTTAAAAAGTGGGGTTTTTGTTAGTTTAGAAAGTCATATTCTTCTTAATTCTTTGTAAATTGTATATCTTTCTTTGTTTAATGTTTTTAAGGTTAGCATCATGACTAGAACAAAACTATTTACCACCTTTTTTGAATAAGTTCAAAATCAATGGGGTTCTAAATTTAGCTCATGAACCCATTCGACTACTGAAACCAGTCACAACATTTCTCCAATATGCATATCACAAGTAGGCTGAAACCATTATGTTTTCGCCATATAAAAATGCACCTATCTCGTCCCTAATGCGGCACTCTTGTACAAACCTTATTACCATGATTAGGAAAAAGACGTCAATTTTACATTTCATTCTTCCTTTAAACAGTTTAGTCGAATTGATGGTCTTGTTGGGTTACCTTGATTGTCATGAGTGCTACGGGTCTGACATGTTGCTTCCCATTCAAACAACATAGATGACGTTCGCTCTAAAACAAAACATTGTGCATCAACCGTGTCATTCCACACTTTCCATATACTCCACAATATGCAACCAAAAAATGTCAATTCTCTAATTGACATTGCCTGTAGAACATAAGAAATGATGCATGTAACACCTAAGACTGACGAGGACATAGAGTGGTCTCTGTTGCACAAGGTATAGCAATGAGCAGCTCCTGACAACTTCTAGGCGAAGCGAGTTCACATCAGAATGAGAGGGATTATGAGATCGTGCGTGTATGAGACTACATTGTTGAATGAAGGCTTTTAAGAATTGTTTGGTACTGCCTATACCAGCAAGATGCATCTTCTTTTTTGTAGCTCATTTCATAAGAACTCCACAGTTAAGCGCGCTTGATTTGGAGCAATTTTGGGATGAGTGACTTTCTAGGAGGTTTCCTAGAAAGTGTGTGAGTGACGTCAAAACACACTGAAAAGACTCGTGTTGGTTTATGGGGTCAGTCGGCAATACTTAAAGTCGTCTGGGACGTTACAATGCTAGTAATATCCAACCCATGATTCATTGCCGAGTTAATACTTTAGGATAACTCATACATGTTCCAGATATTACGACTACTTAGACTAGTGAAGAAAAGGTGAACACTATTCTCATCATCTGCATTGCACAATATCTTACCACTTTTAATATTTCAAATTTTCATCCTATTTGTGAAAAATTCACCGCATTCAAGTTGTTATAAGCCGATTGTTAAATAACCGGCTTACAATGTTGCAACATCAACTTAATTGCAAAAATATCACTATTGTGTCACCATTTTAACACAGCTACCTCTACAGCCGGTTAAAATGGGGTCTTGTAATTCGCAGTAAAAAGTCATATGACAACGTATTTGATATTAAAATTTTGATGTCAATTTTTTTTTTAAGACAAAATTCTTCATGTGATCCTTTGTTTTATTCTATCATATTATTCCTTTATATATGTATTCCAAAAAGATCATTTAAATCTTTGGTTATTAATACTATCATTTTCTAAAAGTAGCAGTAATAGAGGAAAACATTTTTATCAAAATAAAGGCATTAGAGGAAAACAAACATAACATATGTGAAGGAGTCAAGTATATGCAATGAAATATTTGATGATTAATTTCAACCGATGTCAACCTTGGTGAACATATTATTATACAGTGTACATGTATATGACCAATTCAAGGCATGATTATTTCTATTTTTCAGGAGAGCCTTGGACGTGTCATCCCTTCTGAATCTGGAACAAGGCAATGTCCATCACCACCATCTCTTTCTCTTTATCCTCTCTTTTCAACAAACCCACCCACCAAATCCCATGCCTTCAGGTGGGGCAGTGGCTTATCACATTATGAGCCCCTCCGTCTTCCTCCTATTCCTTGTCACTGTCCCTCTCCTTGCCCATTCTGCCCCTTCTAACCCTCTAGGTACCTACACATTTTTATCATAAACCTCATTTAATTCATCAACTATAATCTTGTTGATATGATTGTATATTTTCATTCATTATGTTCATACATTAACGCCTTAATTAATTAAGATGATTTTTTCTTTAATATTTTTCATTTTTCCATTGCCTGCATGTTAGATATATGCACACAATTTCATCTTGTTCGAGAGAACTCAAGTTCGAATTCTAGCTGAAACAATAATTGGCTAGACTTTGTTTACCTTGTGGCCGAACTACTGATTACAAGAGCCATTTTCTCCGAGAACCGGAGGGTTAAGACAAAAAGAATTGTATAACATTGGAATTTTTGTGCATGCATGCAGGGTATTTTCTAAACTGCGGGGGCTCGAATGAGGTAATGGTAGACAGTCTAAAATACATTCCTGATGGAAGCTACACAAAGGTTGGAACTGTCGCCACAATCAACAAAACAGACTTGTTGCCAACACTGTCCACATTGCGTTACTTTCCCAACACGGCATCTAAAAAATTTTGCTATTCATTTCCAGTTATCAAAGGAAACAAATACCTTGTGAAGACTATATACTATTATGGAGAATTTGATGGAGGGAAACAGCCACCTGTGTTCGATCAAATCGTTGAAGGGACGACATGGAGCATTGTTAATACAACAGAGGACTATGCCAAAGGTCTTAGTTCATATTATGAGGTTGTGGTAATGCCTCATGGGAAGAAGTTGAGTGTTTGTTTGGGTAGGAATGAACATACTGGCAGCTTAAGTCCCTTCATCTCTGCTTTGGAGGTTAAGAGCTTGGATGGTTCTTTGTATAATCCTACTGACTTTAACAAGTATGCCCTTGTATCTGTTTGCAGGCATACATTTGGAAGTGAAGATGTCATTAGGTACACAAACATATTCTTTTATGGTTTTCTTTTTCATTTTTAGTGTCTAAATTCTCAGGAGTACAAAACAACAGAAATAATTATCGTTATGGCGTGACACAAGTGATAGATACTTGAGTCCCTTGAGCATGTGATCACGAGTTTGGTTTCGGACTGATGGGTATGAAAAAATTATGTTAAATGAGATCAACCCTTTAAAGGAATTTCAATTATCTCGTGAGATGAGTCTCTGCGGTTGTTTACAAAGATATCATGTTTTATCCCGCCCCTCAAAAAAAAAAAAGGAAAGAGTTAGGCTTGTTTGGCGGTTGTGCTTTTTGCCATATTGCTTTTGAGTTGGTGCTTTTGGTGGGGGGTCTGTATTTTGCAGTGAACATTGTAATCTCATTTCATAACCAAAGTATGCCTATACTTTGTGTTGTGTCTTTTATAATAATATATTGTTTGCTTTTTTATAAAAAATAAAATAAAAATGAGCACTGCTATACGGTGCAAAGTAATTTGTCGTGAAAAATCATGAAAGCTGATGTGCTAAACGGTGGTAGGATATAATTTCCCGAATTGGTGGAATTAAAGCGGTAGTTGTGGTATAAGCTTGGTCAGCGTAGTTAAAACATACATCGTGAACGTGTCGTGGAGAAAATATTCGCTATCTTAAGCATTACCCTAAAAAAAATTAGCACATTGCATATTTTGTTGACTCACTTAAAGGCTATGTGCGTGTGTGTATTCAAATCGTAGAAATGTGGAATTAAATAGGCATGATGTGAATTCTAATGATTGTGATTTCTGTATGCGAACTTAGTTTTCCAGATGACAAATTTAACCGGATGTGGCAACCATTTAAGGACCAAAATCCAGTTGTGGCAAGCCAGTCAAATATAACATCTTCAGACTTCTGGAACCTTCCTCCAGTTAAAGCATTCAGTTCAGGAATAACCACTAGCAAAGGAAAAGCACTTGAAATTCAGTGGCCACCAGTGTCCCTTCCAAGTACTTACTATTACATTTCCATCTATTTTCAAGACAACAGACATCCAAGCCCTTTAAGCTGGAGAACCTTTGATGTTTCTATTAATGGCCACACCTTTTATTCTAACCTTAATGCCTCAACTAAGGGTGTCACAGTTTATGCTGCACAGTGGCCACTTTCTGGACTGACCAAAATTACCATGACACCTTCTCCTGGAATGCCTGTTGGACCTATGCTTAATGCTGGAGAAGTTTATCAGATTCTTCCCCTTGGCGGACGAACTCAAACTAGAGACAGTAATTAACTTATACTAATCTATAATCTCACTATTTTGCAATTTCTTTCATTATACTATAATTTGAATACTTTCATTGTAATGTGGTTATCCATATAGTAATTGCAATGGAAGATTTGGCTAGAAGCATTCAGAATCCACCTCGTGATTGGAACGGTGATCCTTGCCGGCCTAAAGGGAATTCATGGACTGGAGTTACATGCTCTAATCAATTTGTTGCACGAATCACCATAGTGTAAGTTCATATGTAGATCCTCTGCATTGACTGCACCGTGCAAAGGATCTAATTGCTTTGCACCGTAAAGTCACGGCAAAGGATCTAATTAGATTCTTAATATATACTAGTAAAGTATGCTTTATTTGATTCACATATTTTGATTTCTTGCATGTGAAGGAATTTAACTAATGCTGGCCTGGCTGGGACTCTTCCTCCAAGTATTGGCCATCTAACTGCTCTTTCTCACCTGTATGGAATCTGGCCTTTTGTTTTCAAATATCATAAATAACTCCCTTTGTTATTTTTCTTATTAACTATTAAATAATGCTACTTTGTGAATATATTAATTGATTACAGGTGGCTTGGGGGAAACAAACTCACAGGCACTATCCCTGACTTGGGTGGATTGAAGGAGTTAGAAACTTTGTATGTACCTCACTAGATGCATTATTTTGTTGTTAGATTTCTTAAATTTTCTACAATGACCTGATTTATTACTCCCCTTTTTCCTGGATCATTGTTGAATAAAGGCATTTGGAGAATAACAAGTTTGAAGGAAAACTTCCTCCATCCACAGAGAAACTTCCAAAACTGCGCGAGATGTAAGATTTTGCCATTTAATTGCAAAAACAAGACATTGCGTTGTTTTTCTTCCTTCATTCTACTAGCTTTTTGTTCTGTGCTAACAAATGGTGTTTGTGAAACCAGTTCTTCTGATATGCTAAATAAAAAGTTTGATGGGAAAGCTACCAAACACTAAAGTGAAGTGAAGTCCAAGTAAATGCAACACTACATTTGTGTATCTTTGCTACTTATTATAACTTCATACATATACATATTTTCTTCTGAAACTGAAACCATATTGCTAACTGACAATTATATGTTTTTGGTTTGAAGGTGGCTTCAACACATTCTTCTATCAGAATCAGCATTATGTCATTGCAAATCCTGGCGATTTTGTTTTGTATGTGATTGGGAAATTTTGAATACAATCATAGTTCGAATGAGAAGAGGAGAATCAGAACCAAATGAATCTCATTATTCCCTTATACATATATCAGGAATCATGTTGTAAAACCAGAACTATATGTGAAGTAAATACATCATAAAAAGGAAAAAATGTTGTTATAATAGTTGTCTAAAGAATAGTTGTACGAATATATGTCTCTTAGTTTGTTTGGTTGGTTCATATTGTTTTCTTTGGTTTACCAGAATCAAATCTACCACGTGTTTAAATAGTCTAAGTTCCTTACCACTTAACCAATTGTTGGTAGTTGATATAGATTTCTAAAAGATAAAAATCTATGATTTAAAATGGTGTTTTTTTATGATGCTAATACTAAATTTTTGATTTGTCCACTACTATATCTTTAGTTCAAAAAAAAACTTTAGTTTATAAAAAAAAATATATCAGGTTAAGGAAGACACACATCTCATGCAAAAATAGATTCTCCTATGGTTGTTTCCTTTTCCTAATGGTATTAGACACAATATCTGATCATGCATGATATATACAGTGAAGTGAGCACATGACAGATTATGATCCAATTCACTAAAATTGTTCCTGACAACAAATGTGTGCAATCCAATTTAGCTCCTTGCAAAAAGAAAATCCTGAAATAGTCAGAATTGCAAAGAAATGGCAAGCTAGTCCCTCAAATCTCAGTGCTCCAATCTATCTAAATTGTTAGCTTACTTATTTGTCTTTTACTATATTCCACCTTCTAAAATAATAAACTCAACCTTTTGAGCTCAATTTAGTCTCTGTATGCTTCGTTTGTTAATTAAATCACTTTGGCTGATTTTTATTTTTTATTTATAAAAAAGGACGAAATTAGGCTCTATAAAAACCCAAATTCATATATGTCCGGGTAAGTTTGGCAAAGTCACGGTGGCATAGTGTTTATACCTAGATTGGCTGTAAATTAGGCTCTATTATGATCAACATTCTTATTTTGTGTAGCTTTTATCAAAATTATGGTGGCTCACCATGATTCTGTCAATCTTTTTAGACTATCTAAACATGCGCGACATCTAAGCACGTTTCGAGGTATTCTTGTCGTGAAAACATAGAAGTTACAAAGCTAAACTTCTATATTGACGTTGCTTCTTGTCGTGATTTTCCTAAACTATTCTCAGAAGACCCTAAATCTTCTTTATTCTTCCTTCTCTAGCTCCCATTGAGAAACTTAGCTAGTGGCAACTTTGTAATAATCAAATAACAACCCTCTTCAACTCAAACTTATGTAATATACTTATATTAATAGTCTGAAAATTTCGGTAAGAATACCTCAACTTACCATGTTGAAAATAGAAAGCAACCTTATTGTTCTCGATTTCAAAAAAGTATTATAAATTTGAGTTGCTTTGGAAATAAGTTTGAGCTCTCCTTTAAAATACATTTGTAAGTGGTGAAGTTTTTCTTGACTTTGCATGAGATTCTCACTCATGTGTGTCTTCCTTAATCTGTTTTTTTTTATTTTTATTTTTATAAACTAAAGATTTTCTTTTTAACTAAATAGATAGTAGTGGACAAATCAACAATTTAGTGTTAGCATCACTAATAAAACACCATTTTAAATCGTGGGAAACTATTTTTTTTTGTATGACCGATCTTTAAAGAATTATTTGTTAGATTTTTATCTTTTAGAAATCTATATGAACTACTAGTAATTGGTTAAGTGAAAAGGAATTTGACTATTTAAATATACGATCAGAGGCTTAATTCCAATAAAAAAACAATATGAACTAACCCAAAAAACTAAGAAGTATATTCATACAATTATTAGAACAACATTTTTTTCTCTTCTTTTAAAACAATTTTTTCTATTTTTAGACAAAAATGATAGAGCGAAATAAAAGAAAGTAAGAACACAATATAAATATGAGAATGAGTGAATCATCTTGAAATGTTGTTGAAATCATTTCTTAAAAACATAGAAATCGGTGTAATGAAAGTGGAGTGCATTAGTTTCTTCTAGAAACAAACTTTAGTCATATTCTATTTTATTTAGAGAAAAATATCGTTTTGTTTAAAATCTTCCACGTTCTAATATGTGAATATCTCTTTTACCACAAGTTAGCTAATTGTCTTGACATGCTATATGAATGAATGAACACACAGTTCCATAAATAAAAGTGATGGCATGGCAGAGACTCGCAATTTCAGCCAATACATACAGAGAAGAAGAAGAAGAATAAAAATCCGAATTTGACCCTTCTCTGAAATTATCGCATCTATCTATATGCAAATAAATAAATAAAATAAAAATAAATCGATTTACCCGAATGTTATCTACTACCAATGCAATTTCCCTCATCTTCCGCTCCCGTCCTTCTGACATGGTGGGTCCCACCTCCTTCCCTCGTCTTTTCCACTCCTCACTCTCACGCGCCGGCGGGAACGAGTGGATGAAGGTGAAAGCGAAGGAGAGAAAATGGTCAAGAAATAGAGAAGGATATATGGTTGATAATGGTGAGCCTCTTCCACTTCCCATGACTTACCCTGATTCTTCTCCTGTTTCTCCTGAAGAGATTGATCAGCGTCTTCAATGTGACCCCAAACTTGAGGTACTAGACTCTCTTTCGTTTCCCTTATCTACTGTTTCCGAGACCTTATAGAATTACAAACAATCCATAAGCTGTTTTCAACTTATTTTCATAAGCTCACTAGTATAACTTATTTATTCTTTTGTTATTGAAAAAGCTTATACATAATCACTTTTGATGAGTTATTTTAGGATTGTAAAGAGGTGGTTTATGAATGGACTGGCAAGTGTCGTAGCTGCCAAGGATCAGGATATGTAAGCTACTATAACAAAAGAGGGAAAGAGGTCACCTGCAAATGCATTCCTTGTATGGGAATCGGTAATGCATTTCCTGTCAACATATTACATTACATACTTTTTTTCTTCGTTTGTGCTGGTATACTTTTGAGCATTATCATTTTTTTAGTCTAGTAGCTTAGTAGCTAAACTCGCACACGTTGAGTGTGGAGCAATGGGGAATCTTGGGTTCGAACTTAGGGTCCACCACCATGTCAACGTCCTTACGCTACCAGCAAATTATGATTCATTATATATGTAGCGAAGCAAAAGGGATTTGAGAGGGCTCATGACTATGAAATTCTTCTTTAGATAAACAATATCAAATGTCTTTAAAGGTTTTGCAACATATATATGATCACACTTGGAAAATATCCACAAAATCAGACATGTATGAATTATGTTATTTCGAGATTTTTTTTTTCTTTATTCTTTTGTTTGTTTCTATATACTGTTATATACGCCTAACTCTCCCCAAATGGTTGCAGCCTTATGGGGTGGAGTGGGGGAAAGGATTTTAGTAAAGTTGGTGCTACTTAGCTATTTAAGGGCTTTGACTTCAAATGGCTGAAGTGCTATTTGGGTTCTTTTTTGTATGTGGAACCTTTAGATATAGGCACACCTGATTGTCCCCTTTCTGCAGGCCCAACCACTTTTTTGTCTCAGTCTTTGGAGAAAAAAGTTAACTTCTTTAACTATTAAGCATTTTTAGTGTCTTTGAAATTACGAACCCAGCTTCAAAGTGCTCAAAGTATAACCCTATATCTCCATAGTGATACTGTATTTCTGTTATATTTGTTAGCAGCTTTACTGTTTTCATAAATTCTAATTGGCAGGGTTTATTGCTCTCAAATTATTTTGACTGGCTAACATAGTCCATTAAGGGTTTTCATTTTTACACAACAACTATGGTTACATTCTCCTTTTGTTGTCTAAAAAAAACAATTTCCCTTTGGCCTTTGTAAAAGATACAAGTACTGATGCACATACACTAGGAAAAATTTACTTTAAATGTAAAAAAAAACATTTTTTGGTTAAATATGCTTGTAGTTCCTATACTCATCTCAAAAAAAGTTTAGTCCCTATATCCAGTTTTCAGTCCTTACAAATTACAAAACTGCATGCTTTTAGTCATTCTTTAAGAACTAAAAGCATGCAGTTTTGCAATTTGTAGGGACTAAAAGTGGGCACAAGGACCAAAAGAAAATGTAAATTTTATAGGGACAAGATGCATATTTATCCCTAAATTTTTTATATGCAAGATATATATTTAATGAATATTCAATTGTACATTTTTCTATTATAACGTATGCAGCATCTTATTTTGAGGCATGTATACATATAAAAGCCGACCCTACCCACCTAGTGAGAGATAAGACTTGGTTGTTGTTGTATTTGTATCTGCATATAAAGTCCCAAGTCCTGCATCAAAGCTGTCCAGATGTAAGTGAATATCTGACATATGAGTATGCTATGAATATTAGCATATGATTTATGGTTAAATCATTCAGTATTATACTAAAATTCTTTCTATATGCATTATTAGTTGTTCAGACTTTTCTGTAAAATTATTTCTATCCTTTTAACCATTTCAACATAGAAGATAGTAGCAGCATGATACTAAAACTTGAGAAGACAATATGAATATATTATTGACACGACATAAGTTTATCTGTTAGGTCTGAGACATGCAAAATTATACCTTCTAGCGAGGAGAGAAACTTTCACCGTTTCTTTTTTTTCATAAATGGCGGTGCTAAGCAGCCAGCTCCAAAAATTCCGTAGTGGAATAACTAACCCCTGTTTGAAATATAATGGACAAAAACATGTAATGCATACTCTACACATAAATATTCAGAAGTTACCCAAAATTAAAGGCATATCATCATCAATGATCAAAAGTAATAGCCCTGGCACACAATCACCATCAATCTAAGTTATAATTGACAAGTCAATAAAAACAAGATGTTGGGGCTAAGGTTTAAGTGCCGTAGTGGGTTGGTTGTGGCTGAGATAATGCCCTGGCTCCACCAAAGAGGCACTGGAATTAATAATTCAACAGAAAAATGTTTCAGACTAACTACTTGCTATATGCGTGCGTTGGGCTAGTTGTGACTGAGATGTTGTCATGGCTGCAATCCTCTGCCACTATAGCTCACTATTAAGTACTCTGATATTTCCAGTGCAAGGTTTCAGATTATATTAAAGTTAGATGTATTCTACGGGTTAGCTATTCCAATGTAGAATGTTTCCACTTGTATTCCATTGATCTTTTTCTCGACTTCTCTATATGGTGAACAACTAGTGATTAATGAAATTTTTCTGTTGCATGACTTTGGAGTTGTCCAATTTGATTGAATTAATAAGATTCTCAACCTATAGTCATATGAATCATTACCAGCACCTCTGTGGCATCCTTTTGCCTTTATTTTTTTCTTTGAACCCGAACTTCATCGAAAATTGTTCACCTCACTCTTGCATTTTTAATGCATCAGGTGAGTTTCATATTTGGAATAATTGCTGGATTATATCAATTGAATACTTTTGTACAGTCTTCTGGTGTATAGAAGTTCCGACTTCATGTACTTTTGCTTATGATCCAATTGTTTTAATTGCGCTTTTACTATTTAAGTAAGCAAGATGCCATTTAGGATGTTACATATTCTTTGTTCGGAATTAAATTTTTATTTTACCTAGGAATTTCATGTGTATATTAGGAGTTGTTGTCTTGTAGTTCTTGTTGATCCTACCACGCTTTCATTATGGTAGGTACTCCGCATAGATTCTTAGGTGCTTTATACTAGACATTTCATACCACATTATCTCTGGGGGATAGTGATAAGCCGCATAAATTAGATGGTGCGCACATTAAGTGTTACAAAGTAAGAATTCTGTTGTGTTGGGGTCACGTAAGAGTCTATCTCAAATCAGTGGGTTATTCCTGAATTGTATGCTGTCTTGTCTTTATATGCAAAGTGTCTTGCTTTGGTAGGGCTCCTTTTCAATTGAAAAGGCACCTCGGCGATCCTAATTGTATGTTGACTTTCTAAAATACCATTGTTTCTTTGTATTCACTTTTACTTGCTGTTGTTTTTGAAGTTGTCAACTTGGAATAACTGGTCTTGGTGTCTGTTTTTCAGGATATGTGCAGAAGATAACAGCTCGGAAAGATATTGATTTAATGGAGGACTTGGGTAATGGAAAACCGTCATGATGGTTGATGTTCTCCACTAACCTCGCCCCCAAATTTTTTATTTAATTTTCTCTAGTTCCCTTTCTTTACTTCAGAAATCCATACATCATTTTGATGAGTTTTATTCTTCGATGATTGTTACTCAATATACTCATGTAAATCAACATTTTTACGATTAGAGAGACTAGTAAAGATTGTAACACCCCCACTCCTTCCCTCCCCAAAGAAATGACTGGAAAAGAAAAATCCCCAAGGAAAATAGGAAAGCATACAGAGATCTAAGGAAAGAATGTATTCTTGTCCATTAATTCTGCTTTTCTTTTGAAACACTTTATTCTTTTCATATCCTGCATTTCTTTTTAGCATCTTAGTTTCGTGGTCATCCAGAAATTGATAAGGAATAACTGATGGCCTAAGATTGGCATATGATGTGAGATATCACTGCCTTTTCCATCTCTCATTAATATAAATAAAATAAGGTGTTCTTTTTTCATGTCAATTGTAAACTGATCAGGCTCTCATATAAAATGTCAAGGACAAGTTTCCTTGATTTCCAATACAACCTCTCAAAGAGAAAGTACCTGAGGAAGCCGTCGCGACTCTTCTCAAAGGACAAACAGAACTCTGGGGTAACTATGTTCTCAAAGAACAGACAAAACTCTGGGCTAAAATATATTTTTCAGCCTAGCCTTGATGAGATGAAGATGGTGTTTGACAAATTTGATTCCAATAAAGATGGAAAAATATCTCAACAGGAGTACAAAGCTACCCTGAAATCTCTAGGCATGGAGAAATCGGTGAATGAAGTGCCAAATATTTTTCGGGTGGTTGACTTGGATGGAGATGGATTCATCAATTTCGAAGAATTTATGGAGGCACAGAAGAAGGGTGGTGGGATTAGGTCTTTGGATATACAGACTGCGTTTCGAACATTTGATAAGAATGGTGATGGGAAAATAAGTGCTGAAGAAATTAAAGAAATGCTGTGGAAGCTGGAAGAAAGGTGCAGCCTTGAGGACTGCAGGCGAATGGTGAGAGCAGTGGACACTGATGGAGATGGCATGGTTGACATGAACGAGTTTGTGGCCATGATGACTCAATCCATGAGACATGTTTGAATGCTGTTATGGTTATGTTTCTTCGGGTTGAGTTTAGGTGCACTTCAATGAAAGCCATGGGTGTTGTGTTTATTTATGTGCTCAATAAAGCTGCATTTTGAAATCAGTGGTTCAATACAAATATATTATTAAAAGGATAACTGATCGCTAAAACTTATTGTAATAAATGATATTAACAATATAAAAACAATCTTGGGTTTCAGTTTCTACCTTGCTTATTTCTAAAAAAAAAAAAATGTGAACAGTCACGTTCTGAGTTATCTTTCAGCCTAGGTCAAGAAAAGAAAAAAGAATGCAGACAATCTCATAGGTCTTCAAATTATTTGAGATAGATGTTATAAAAAAAAATACTTAAAGTAAAAAAGTATCAACAAAAAAGCTTTAAAGAATTAAGCAATTGAATTTAAGTGGTTAATGAATTTTAGTTAAAGTTGAATCAATCGGGAGTATCCAAATTCAATCTTTAGCCAAGACAATCATTAATCACAATTTACTTACCTCTTAACGGATTAACAATTCCCTTTCTACTATGGACCAGAGGCTTAAAAAATTGGATCGGAACAATTGGAATACTAACTGCTTTTAGAACACAGCCATTATTCTTTTATACATTAAATGAACGACAATAATTGGTTATGCTTCAATGCACCACTGGACAAAGTGGTACGGCTTAAAACTCTGCCTACAAATTACTAGAGATGCCCTTTTTTAGAGATGCCCTTTTTTTTTTTGAGTAATTATTAGAGATGCACCTTAACACACAAAATTAGTGCTTATATTCTAAAAGAATGATGCCTTTGTTATATTTTTCTGGGGCAAATAAGGGAGCAAAGGCTCCTTTTTTTTCAATTAAGAGAATTACTGCATTCATTCATGACAAAAGAGCTAAAACAGAGGAATGACATGGGAGTTTTCATTACTGCTAACATACAGCTCGGACACTCGAGATAACCATGTTGATTGTTGCCTTCCTTAACAAATTTAACATGGGAGGTTTCAAAATATATATATATATATATATATATATATATATATTAGAAAGACACAACTCAAAAATGATACAACCAGCTTCAGAGAAAGAAAATAAATAAATAAGAAAGGCACAATTTGCAATCAGAAATGATACAGTCAGCTTCATAGAAGCCTTCTTTGTTGTGGTATCAAAATTCCATACTTAAATATAAAATACTTTTTCCCCCAATACACCACCAGCTATACATATGAAGTTTCAAGCAATGTTCCTAAACATGTTTTCAAAAACAAACTTCTTCTACATACTTGCATGGATCAAAGTAGAGCTAAATTTGATGTGGCTAGAACCAAAAAATTATTAAAAAAATAAAACCATAGAAAAGCAATTTTAAACATGAGAGGCAATAGTGCTGATATCTGAACAAGAAGCAAATACATTTTAAATCAGTGCATACTACATAATTCATTCATCTCCTCTGCCTAGCAGTGTTGAAAGCTTCCATGCACAACATCTGTGTTCCCAGATCACGAGCCGGACAGCGCTTAGAAATTTATATATTCATGATATTGTAGGATATGGAGTAATGATTTTTTCACCAGTAATCCCCACAAGAGCATTTTCCATCCTTGAAATGATGAAACCTTTTGTTATCTCTAACAATCAGTTCCCTCCCTACAATCCTAGACATGATCTTGATGGCATTGTGACAGTCACCACAGACACGAAGGTTCTTGATAATCCTAAGAGGTGTTCTAGGAGGAGTACTAATAAGACCATAGGCAATTGCTAGACGCTCACTGTGGTAGAGCAAGGCCTGCTCCTTTGCTTCCTGATCAATGTCATGAAGAACATATCTTGTATCAGGAACATATCCCGCGTCTTTCATACTATTCATAGCAATCAATTTCTCATCATCTTTGTAAAGAGTAGGATTCTTATACTCAATGATTCTGTTCTTGCCATCCAGCATGCTGATTGCGGTATACTTTTTGGGAGGCGGAGTAGGGATCTTATTGGCAACGGCCTTTGAAGGGTCAAGACTAACAATCAACTCTTCAATATGATCTTCAAGATCAACATCTCCATGAATTCGAGCATAACTCTTAAGGGTCTCGAATACTGTCACAGTTGGCTCAAATGGCAGTTGCTCAATAAATTCCTCAGCTTCTTTGAGGTATCCAGATTGACCGAGAACATCCAAAAGCCCCATATAGTGCTCTACCCCGGGTTCAATTCCATACTTGCTTTTCATTGATTCAAGATATATGTAAGCATCCTCCACAGCCTCTGCACTTCCACAAGCCGATAGCACAGCAAGCATAGTCTCTGAAGTTATCTCCAAACCCAGCTCATTCATCTGCTCAAACAACTGCAAACCCTCATCTCCCATAGTACTATTCGCATAGCCACGAATCATCATATGCCAAGAATCCATATTTCTATTAGGCATATGATCAAACACCCTACGTGCATCAGTCATACTTTTACAATTCCCAAACATTTCAATCACCTTGTTATGCATCTTAAAATCACTCCTAAAAGTAGATTGCAAAAAGTAATCATGAACTTTCTTAGCATCCTCAACGGATTTCGACTTACCACACAAATCAAACAAAATCTCAAAGCAATTAGCATCAGCTTTAATACCTTTTTCCATCAACTCAAGCGCCTCTTTCACCTTCCCCTCTTGACAAAAACGTGTCAAATCAACAATCGAAGGAGGCGGAGGAGCTTGCTCCTGAACATTAGGGTTTTGGAATTGGTTATTAGGGTTTTGAAATTGATTAGGGTTACCATTTTGTGGGTTCCACTGATTCTGGTTAATCCCTCGATTGGGACTATTGGGTGGCTGAAAATTAGGATTTTGACGAATGGGTTGCCGGAAATTAGCGTTTTGTGGGGGTGGGGGTGGTCGGAAATTAGGGTTTTGAGGAGGAGGTGGTGGTGGTCGGAAATGAGGGTTTTGTGGAGGAGGTTGTGGTGGTCGGAAATTAGGGTTTTGAGGGTTAAAACCCTGTTGAGGAAATCGATCAGGGACATTTCGGGTATTATGATGATTGAAATGTTGTTGTTGAGGAGGAGGTTGAAAGGGTGTGTTGTGATCAGAGGGTGGTTGCTGAACCTGATGAGGAGGGAATCTACCATACTCGTTTGGGATTGCAGAAGTACTCAAGGTTTTGCAGAAATGGTTTCCATGGATATAGTTTGAACGTAGCTTCAAAGAAAAAGAGGAAGAAGAGGAAGAAAGCATTGTGGTTCGTGCGCGATGAATCAATGGAAAAGTCGCCATTTTTTGTTTTCTCAGAGTGAGTGAGTGAGAAACTAAACTAGGGCATAGTGAAATGTATATCTAAGTCTAGAAGAAGGGTAAAAAGGGAATTATGTTGCTTTTTCCCATTTTATTTTGGGTCATGGCCTCTTATTTAAGTGAAAATTGCTGCTTAGACCCCCTCAAAATTCCCAAAATGCCCCTTTTATAGAGATCGGAAGTTATCTTCGAATTGTTGTGTATCAGAAGTTACATTCCGATCTATCCAATGTACATGTCGAGCAACAACTTTTTTACTCAAACTTCTTATTCTACGTTCAACCTTCCAATTCATCCAAATTTTAAATTTGTTGACAAAATTTAGGTATCAAATCATCATTCTTTTTACATTTATTGTTTTTTTTTAGGATTTATTGTTTTTGTTTTGTGATGTAATTGTAGTTATGATTGAACATCTTGTTGATTTGAAACCGAACATTGATGAACTTGACATTGTTGAAACTGAGGTGCTTGTTCTTGATAGTGCGAAATACTTTTTCACATTTAAGAAATGTGATGTTTGACATAATTTGATTAATTGGGTTTGTTGTGAAAAAACAAAGGTATGGTTCATTATAGTTATAGACAAATTTGATAATGGTTTTCAACGAAGAATGTCTTTTTTATTTTATTTTTATTTGATTATAAAAAAAGTGGTGTGTATAAAGGAACCAAAAATAACTTAAAATGAGAAGACACTATGTGGAGGAAATGTAAATATCCATTTAGTTTATGTGATTATTTTTTTGACATCTAATGAAGACAAAGTTAGAAAGTTGTATTCTTGTTAGTCATTTAAATGCGGAAGAGAAACGCGAATCTCAACTGCAAAGGGAAATGGGGCATCGGAGCAGTGCATCGTGACAGTCAGGGAGAGGTGCTTGCAGCTGCGACATGGTTGGTCATGGGCTACGATGATTCTGAAGTTGCTGAAGCGTTTGCTTGGTATAGATCTGTAAAACTTGCGATCAACCGTTCTTTTCAAAAAGTTGTTTTCGAATCTGTTCAGGATTCTAAGGGGAGACAAACCGGTTCCTAGGAACTATGTTTGAGGAATTGTGAGTAGCATTAATTCTCTTCGAACCCAATTTGATGAGATTAGTTTTACCCATGTTCATAGATTAGGTAATATGGTAGCCCACAAGTTGACCAATTTGGCTTTGCAATAGCACAATAAGGTCTGGATCAAAGAGATCCCAAACTATATTGCTTTTGATATTGTAAGTGATGTCATTCATTAATATATGAGTTTTTTGTCAAAAAAAAACAAAAGAAACACTCTGATGTCTTTGAAAGATAGAAGAAAAGAAATGCATCAGCAATAACGAAGTTTACAATGAACGTCAAAGATTCAAAAAGTTCATTAGGGCTTCAAGGTAAAAAAAATGCAATGTTTGTTAATTTTATTTATTTTTGAATGATCACAAATATATTTACAAATATAGAACAGTTGATGAGTTACAACTATTCAAGATATTTTCTAGGCACATCTCGAATTGGTCAAATCTTTTGACACTTATCATATTGTTTTGTTGATGGATTCCACCTATAAAATCAACCAATACAAAATGTTGTTGCTTAAGGTAGTTGCTCAACAAATATGGGATGTTCTATTGAAGTGCAAAGATAATATCCTGAAAGTAATTCTGACTGGCAGGGATATCACACTGACGAAATTGTTTTCATTATCTTTCCAAGATCTATGTTTCAGTATGTTTGTATCATACTTTAAAACATATGGGAGCTAGATGCAAGTTGGATTGCAAAGTCAAAAATGTCAAATCTAAGAATTTCAATACAAAAGAGGTGAAGCCAACTAAATATGGAATCGCATCGTGGATTTTTGGGAAGTTCTAGTGGACTCTGAGGAATTACATGCATATGTTGTGGCACAATTTAGAAAGGTGTGTGAGAAATTTCCAAAGTTCCTCAAATGTGGAAAGTACCATATTGGATCCGCTGAAGGGAAAAAATTGAGGACGTGGATATATTGTGCCTTGCTTTTGGAAACACAACCCACGAAACAGAGTTGAACTTGCTTCAACAACACATCCAATTCCTCCAATTACTATTAAATGGAGCAAAGACAAATGGAGTAAAGATGGACTCATTTTAATCACCTACCGCAGCAAAAAAATGTAGATTTTGTTGTTCTTTTCCCGATTAATCTATCTTTCTCTTTCATGTTATTGTAAAGTGTTGGTTTCATTTTGACCCCTCCTTTCCCCTTTTCTAAACAGTTTATGAAAGTAGTGGTAATGATATAGTACAGCTTAAAGAATCCTTGACTTATCCTAAGAAAGAACCTTTGCCCCTCGTTGAGTTCATTTAATATATGCAACGCGTATTAAAAAAATTGTATTATACGAGAAACAATTATACATTAGAACAAAAAATTAAGACGGGATCTTATAAAAAAATTAAGACACGAAATGTGAGAATGAGAAAAGAAATTTCAAACTATAATATTATCTGCAAATAAATTACTTTTCAACCAAATAAATTAATCATAAATTTTTGCAAATAACAGGTGTACAATAGTGTCAAAATTTGTTGGTAGCATTAGAACTAGAGCTGAGGAACATCAGTGCTACATCATATTTCCAGCTTCTGAATCAAGTCAATACACCCAGTTCCCATCTTCACCGGCAAACCGAGACAAATTCTAGAAGAAGGAGTCTCCAAGGTGTCTACCTGCCCATGACGAGCCGCTTCAACAATGAAGTTGGATGCTGTCTCATAAGATATTTTGACAAAAGGGGATGTAGAATCTGCTATCCCCGATCTGGTCAAAGGGCGATAGGAACCAGAATGTGTCATAAAGTCAGCAATAAGCATCAAGTGTCGGATGTTTACCGATATCCCATAAGACTTGAAAACATTTTGTACTTCCCGGATGATGACTTCTTTGGCTGCTTCCACCCCATAGGCTTTTAGTATAGCATGCACGTCGTTTGAATAAACATACCTAACTTTCAGATCATCTTCCATCTCCCAAAATGTTTTGAAATGTATACCAGACGTTTGAAGTGCTGGTATTTTTTCTTTAACTGAGGAGGAAATATCATCCCTTTTACTATCATCTTCACCATAGTAGATTACGCCACTTTCTTTACATGTAATAGCTTTACATTGGCCAACCTTACCAAAGTTCTGGATACAAACCTTCTCGGCTGTTCTCTGAGCAATCTGCATACAGATAATTAAAGAATCGTCAGTTTTATATGTTTAGCAAGGAGTAAAATAGAAAATTGACAGTATTTGCTTCCTGGTTTTATTTCACTACATAATTTCATTATAAACCAGTTGTCACTATTTCTTGTCCACATACCAAAGGACCATGCATAGCTATCCTAACAACAACTAAATCCTCTGTCCACTAGGAGGAACCAGTTACATGGAACACAATGGTAAAATGCATTGTCATTAATCAATCATAATGACAGATCATTTAAATACAGAACGCCAATTGAGGATAGCTGTGATTAGTAAAAACCAGGAGAGGAGGAATTGGATGTGTTGTTGAAGCAAGTACAACTCGTTCGATAGGGTATCATGGGGCAGTAGCTGAGTCTCAAAGGCCCTGGTCAATGTGTGCTGTCTGGCTAGGGGAGCATCAACTATTATTGGCACTGGAGCTACCAGTAATTAGCTATTACACAAGCTTGTACATGCTTTGGGTTTGAAGGTAATGGTAATTGAAGATGCAAGAACTCCTATAGAGTTACAAATGGATAGAGTCGTAGCAAATAGAAATCCACAGTCAAACGTATATTTTTGGAGTTGGGTTACTTAAAAAAGTTCACTATTAAACAGAAAATGTTTTGCAGTAGAAAGTACCTGAGCCAATAATATGTGAGGTTCACCAATAAATTTAAAGTGGATCTCGAAACGCATTCCCCCGGCTTTCACATAAACTCTCCGGTCATATTTTTTGCTCGCGGGTTCAGATTTTCTCTTTTTAGATTTCAAAGTTTCTTCAAGTGTCACATTTTTATCACTGTCATTTACTTCAATATCACTGTCATCTCCATTTACTTCAACACCATTGTCATCCTCATCGTCTTTGCCATCCTCGTCATCTTTACCATCCTCAGAGCCTTCAACGTCCTCTGACTTCTCACCATCATGTGTTTCCTCGTCAGGACCATCATCGTAATCAACCTCATCCGTAGCTCGTTGTTTACTCTTTTGAGCATCAAAACCATCTTCCTCAGCATCCTCTGTGTCACCAACTTCGTCGTCATCATCAGTTTGACCATTTTTGTTGGATGCTGATTCATTGCTATGATCATTATCTAAACCATTTGAAGAATTTGATTTGCCTTGAAAATCTTTTATGCCACTAATTCTAGCCAGCAATGTGATGTGATTTTCAATCGCATCCTCCAATTCCCTCACAAAGCCAACTCTTAGAGTTTCCTCCCAGTCTTCAAGGGTAACATCGGTGTATTTGGGATAGTGTTTAGGTTTATGCAGCTTCATTGTAAGCTTATATATACTGCAAATGCAGCCCTCTTTTACAGTTACTGGCACAACAGAAACTTTCATACTCTCAATTATGTCAGCTACTGTAATCTTTTTCATTTTGTCCGCAAGACGAATAGCATCTTCCCTGCAAACAACATATTCACAGAAAATAAATAAATAAATCATGCACAAAAAAAAAAAAAAAAACTGGAGAACAGAGAACAATGTCAGTATCTCTCACATAGATTTGTTGGGCCTCAGGGGGCATGTCATAAAGGGAGTCTTTATGTTTTTGCTGGCTGCCACCACGATCTCGTGCAAACGAGGAATTCCTAGAGTGACATTCATTTCACCTCGACCAGCAAGGTGGAAAGTATTCAAACTGAGTAAAAAAAGGAAAGAGGAAGCCAAAGCAGTTAATCAACCACATAAAAGTTACTGATAATTTTACAAAATTACAAAAAAGGAAAACAAACAGATATGCAATGCCAATCACAACGGCTTCTATTCAAGGCACAAATTTCACACATATACAACGAGCCTTCGTTTACAATTATCGACAATTTATTGACCATCAAAAACAAAATTCACCGTTTAGTTTTTTTTTGTTCCTTCCAAGTTGTAGCACCAATTGTTCAATGACAGCCAGTGATTGGAGTGGTAGGAGAGGGCACTGTAACCCTCCAATTTAACAGACAATCATTCCTCTAGTAAGCTTTTTGAGATAAAACCTAATTGAACTCTGTCTCTACTGAGTGAAGAAACATAAACGTGTATTTATCACTAGTTAGATCGAGCCGTGTGTTTAATAAATACAATTTATGCAAATATCACGGCCAGCTATTCAAGGTTTCAACGAGATTGTGAAAAAACTAAAGATCAAGTGGTTTAAGTGTATCGCCAGCTACTATTCATTGCTTCAAGGACCTCTATTTCCCATAAATTATTTGTTCAAGTTTTTTGTGAAGTGTATCTATTCCTATTCGATTTAAACTCAAGATGAAATTTCCACTTCAAATAGTGTGCTTATCTGTAGAAGCTATAAGGATTACAGTGATCATAAAAGACTGGTGCCACAATTTAACTATTCATGTTATTTCATGAAATAGATTGATCAAAAAGACATCTTATGGTGTCATGATGGTATGTGTAGAAAATGAGGACAAAAGTTTATCACAATTCAAATAACTTACGTCATCTGTGTTGCTGGTTCTCCAACAGACTGAGAAGCTAACACACCAACTGGCTCACCTGGTTGAGCAAGACTTGAGACATACTTGTGTTCCATCACCTGTAGGAAATCTGCTTCTTTCATTGAACTGGAATTTCTCTGTTTTGAAGAAAAATCACGAATGAAGTTTTCTGCTTTTCCTTTAAGGGCATCAGGCAACTTGTTAATATAAGGACTAGATCTATCTAGCTGACGGCAACAGTTGCTGTAAATCAATTCTTTATTCTGAAAATAATAAACAAATACATAAACCACTGATACAAGATCTATATGTAATTTATGGTTTTATTAAAATATTAAACAAGTTCATACAATTGACAATGCTTCAAATTTGTTGATAAAGCTAGTTTGATGGACATCCACGCCATCTTCTCCATAGTGAAACTGAATAATTGACCCATCAGAATCACGGACAGTATGATCATAACAAACTTTAAGAGACTCCAGGTTTTTCATTAGACATCTTTGCAGGTAACCACTCCTAGATGTTTTGACTGCAGTGTCAACTAATCTGTGAACAAAAGATGTCATTTATCAGGATTTATGAGGTAAAACATATGATGACCAGAAATAGAATACATTAAGCCTTGTATCTGAAATTTTTTACCACATTTCCACAAACAAAACCCAGTGAGCTTGCACAAGTTTTGGTCCATAAACTGGTGATTCTAATTTAAGATAACTTGCATTGTTGCACTTAATATTAAAATCATTCATCTGCTTTCACCTAGCAGGTTAGGCTTTGGGGATAGATGGTTCATGACATGACATGACATGGTATCAAAGCCTAAAATAATATCAAGATATTTATATCTTCTAACACTAACAATGACATTGGGACCCACACATAATATATCCAGTCCTACACAGTTCATGCTCCAATTATCCATATTTTTTGGGAGTGAAAAGGGTAAGTGAAGATCCCACATTAGTTAGGTATACGGCCAAAGTAAACTACTCTAATAAACGACGACTTGGAAAAAACTCCCCCGGATGAGGATCACATTGTTCATTGACACAGATGAACTCTAACAAGTAACGAAAAACCTAATTTTCACTGAAACATTTGAAAAAGGGTATTATTTGATGGTTTCTCCTAAAGGTCTTCCACCTAAATTTGAAATATATTCTATTTCTCCCAATTTTCTCAATGGCACCACTACTAGTCCACCCCTACTGCTTTTAAACAACCAATCAAGAAAAAACTAGGCATTTCCTAAAATTGTGTCATGTAACCCAACTTCATAGATCGTGAGTATTTAAACTGACAGTTATTTTGCACATTCCTTTTCCAATATAAGCTATAAAAATTAAAAATAAATTAAAACACTAGCTAATGTGTATAAAAACATATTTACCATATTTAAAAAACAAATACAAAATATAATGGTCTCTTTTCAAAGAAGAACAATATATGTGCAAGAAGTGCAAGCTGTATATTGCACAATCTGGACTAAGAAACCATAACTAAGGGACCCGGATAATACACCACCCAAGGGCTTCCATGGGACAAAGGGAGTATGAGGAGTTTTATAAAGTTGGTGTTTCCAAGTATGAGGAGCACTAGCAACACTCATTTTCCAACACTCTAGCACTCCCTCTCTTATTGGGTGAAATCAATGTGAGTCTACACTTTTGAAATGAGGCCTGCATAAATTGGCGGAACCCAGGTTTCATCCAATAAAAGTGTGAGTGTTAGAGTGGGTGTTGAAAAGAGAGTGTTGCTAGCACTCCTCTACCAAGTATTATTCCCTTATACTCATAATCTATTGCATTAATAAAAATGACAATGGTGTAACTTGACTTGATGGTCTTGCCATATTTTCTGGAGACCATAGAAGAAAGCACATTCATAATTAAAAAACATTCAAAAGATTATTTGATGAAAATAAATTAATAAAGTTCAGGCTTTTAATCTGTAATAAACAAGTGCAAAACTTACTAGACACTTTGGGCTTTCTAACAAAAAACAAAAACTATACTCTTTCCAAAATCAATCACAACAGACAAAAGTTATATATCTGATCATCCCATGCATCTGCATGAGACTGTGAAGTATATGACTATTACCTATTGGTTTGTCACCCAGATGTTAGGCAGAGAAACGAAGACTTTTTCTCATTTACTCACCTTATGTTTCTATTTGATTTCATGAAGTGATTCATTCTGTTTATATTTGAAGATACTCTTACCCATTAAAATTTGATTTGATGAAGTGATTCATTCTGTTTATATTTGAAGATATTATATAGTCATTAAAGTCACATAGTAACTAAAGTGATTGGTTTTGCCAACAGTATTGTCAAATATCGGCCATTGCGGTGGCAGATTTTTTGACAACTAAGATGACCAATGTGTGAAGGATGGTGGCGCCATGGCATTTTATGGCAAATATGGAGGTGTAACTGATGGATTTTTTTACTATTTGCCATGGTCCGCCATCCACAATCGATAACACTGTATTTGAAACAGATATAAGCATTCAGTATTATGGGCCATTAATAGCATTTTTAATAGGTATATTACACAAACAATTAATAGCATTTTGTTTCATAATCCTGAAGCTTTTGTCTTGTTGAATAAGAGAGAAAAGAGAGACATGATGAAATACCGTGTGTCTGAATAGCACAGCGGAAGATTTATTATATAGAAGTAAGTAGCTTAGGGCCTAAGCTATGATATATTTACAGAATGAATATTCATCATAATATTATATCCTAAGTAACTTAG